>ERZ824575.146-NODE-146-length-99778-cov-8.935241_pt1 | contig 99778 bp, 86 predicted proteins | sample MGYA00519470_ERZ824575 | MGnify/ENA primary metagenome ERZ824575 (study PRJEB31778, sample SAMEA3449170) | human gut metagenome | biome: human gut; feature: human-associated habitat; material: faeces | place: United Kingdom | collected 2010/2012 ... | reverse complement strand
AGCCAGCAGAAGAGAAAGGATGCAAGAAATGTAGTAAGACAAAGGTAATTAGTATGCTAACATGGATAGGGCTTTTCAGTGGGGCAATTGTACTATTAAGGAAGAAAAAGTAGAAATATGAAAGACATTAAAAATATGACATTAAAAGAAAAGGTAGGACAAATGATAGGACTTGCCTTTTCAGGTGATAAGTATAGTCCAGAGTTGAAAATGCAAGTTGAAGATATTGAAGCTGGATTAATTATTTATTTTAAAGATAATTGTATCACACCAAAACAAATATTTGAATTGAACAAAGAGATTAACAAAAATGCCAAAATACCACCATTTATAGCTATTGATCAAGAAGGTGGTATGGTTGCTAGAGTAACAGAAGGTATTGTTCAGTCACCAGGTGCTATGGCAATCAGTGCTACAAATAATAAAGAAAATGCCTATATTTTAGCTAAAAATATGGGAATAGAACTTAGAAATTTAGGATTTAACTTTAATTTTGCTCCTGTTGGAGATGTAAATAATAACCCTAAAAATCCAGTCATCAATGTAAGATCTTATTCTGAGGATCCAAATGTTGTTGCGGAGTATATGGAAGAAGCTGTTAAAGGATATCACGAAGCGGGATTAATGACTTCAGTGAAACATTTTCCTGGTCATGGTGATACGGCTGTTGATTCACATGTTGGTCTTCCTATTGTTGATTTTGATAAAGAGCGTCTTGATAAAATAGAACTGATACCATTTAAAAAAGTTGTAGATTTCAATTTACCAGGTATTATGGCAAGTCATGTTCTTTATACTAAATATGACGATAAATATCCAACAACATTATCTAAAAAAGTTATAACAGGTCTACTTCGTGAAGAAATGGGATTTAAAGGTTTGGTAGTAACTGATTCGTTAACTATGTCAGCGGTTTTTGATAATTTTAGTTTAGAAGAAATCGTTTATAATGGATTTAATTCTGGATGTGACATATTACTTTTATGTGGTGCAAGAAATGTACAAATGCAAAAAGAGTTTGCTGAAATAGCATTGAGACTTGCTGAAGAAGGGAAAATACCGCTTAGCATTATTGATGCAGCAGTGGAAAGAATTTTGAAATATAAAAGAGAATATCGTGTTGGTCAGATGGCTGAATGTTTTGATGATATTAAAGTGGATTTAGAACAACCAAAGCGAATGAAATTTGCCGAAAAGGTAGCTGAAGATAGTATTACAGTATTAAAAAATAATAATCATCTTTTGCCACTTACAAAAAAAGATAAAATATTAGTTGTTTTTCCACAAATAAAAGTAGTAACATTAGTTGAAAATGATGATAATACTTTAAGTTGTCTTGCTGATTATATGCCATTTCATGTTGACAAACATTATATTTCAATTGCTCCAACTGAAATTGAGCAAACAAATTTATTGAAAAAAACGAATCAATATGATAAAATTGTTTATTGTAGTTATAATGCAAATTTTAACTCTTCGCAAGCCGATTTAATTAATAAAATTGATAAGAATAAACTGATTGTAGTTGCAGTTAGAACTCCTTATGATATTAATGTTTTAGATGTTCCAACATATGTTTGTGCTTATGAAGCAACTGTTCTTAGTTTCAAGGCTTTAGTAAAGTATTTGACAGGCGAAATTGAAGCAAAGGGAATCTTACCTGTTAGTGTTAAATAATTAAAGGAGAAATTAAAAATGAAAGTTATAGTAGTTAAAGATTATGAAGCTATGAGTGAACTTGGTGCTCAAATTATTGGTGATATGATAAAAAATAATCCTAGTTGTACACTAGGTCTCGCAACAGGTAGTAGTCCAATTGGTACGTATAAAAATTTAATTAAAGCATATGAAAATCAAGAAATTTCATTTAAAAATGTAAAAACTTATAATTTAGATGAATATTGTGGTATTAGTAAAGATCATCCACAAAGTTATTATTATTTTATGCATGATAATTTGTTCAATCATGTTGATATAAACGAAGAAAATGTGCATATACCAACGGTTTCTAATGATCATTTAGAAGATGATTGTAAAACTTATAATGATATGCTTAATAAGGTTACAATTGATTTGCAATTATTAGGCATTGGTGGTAATGGACATATTGGATTCAATGAACCAGGTACTCATTTTGACCAAGAAACATTTGTTGTGAAATTAACCGATAAAACAAGACAAGATAATAAACGTTTCTTTCACTCATTAGATGAAGTTCCTACCCATGCAATTACAATGGGAATTAGCAATATTATGAAAGCTAAAAAAATTTTAATGCTAATTAGCGGTGTAAATAAGGCTGACACAGTAGTAAAATTATTAAAAGATGATATTACAACTGATTTTCCAGCATCTATTTTACATAAACATCCAGATGTTACAGTTATTATTGATCAAGATGCGTATTCAAAAATGTAATTAAAAAACTAAAAATGATAGATAATCATCCATTAAATAAAAGTAAAAAAAATTGCTTTTTTGGATGATTTTTCTTTTTTTAGTATAAAATATCAAATTTGTTAAAAATTGTGTAAACGTTTTTAAAAAATTATTCTTTTTTTCTTGCAAATGATTTATTGATATGCTATAATATAATCGCAAACGCTTTCAAAATATATAAATAGGAGGAAAATATTTTATGAAAAAAGTTTTTGCTTTTTTGAGTACACTAGTGCTCACAATTGCATTAGTTGGTGTTTTTGCAGTAAATAATCCAGCAAAAGCTGCAGATAAATTTACAGAAGATCCAACATTATTAGATGATGAAATTGCCGTATATATTATGGATAGTATTATGACTACTTTTCCAAATTATTATGACAATGACGCTAAGGAGGATCCAAACTGGCAAGGCACTGCTAGAATGTATCCATGGAATGAAACTAGACTAAGGGTTGCTCAATTAGATGAAAGTGGTCAACCAACAGGAAAATATTATGCAGTATATTTCAGTGGTCATACAACCGCAGTAGATACAAACGGTGAACCTATTATTGGTGCTGGTAAAAATATTCTATTTTATCAAAAAAATGAAGCGGGACAAGTAATTGCTACTAAATTTTCAGATGGTAAACAAGCTGCAAATGGTGCTGCTTCTGACCCATCATTGTCACATATGAGAACAAATATTACTGGTGAAGATATTGAGTTTGATCCAACTCAACTTGGTTTAGGTGATGAAGGTACAAACTATTATAATAGATCAATTGTATTCAATGCTCAAGGTCAAGTTATTAGAGGTATTGGTTTAGATGATCAATATACATCAGGTGAAGGTGATTATAAATTTGCTCCAGAATATTGTTATGTTGATGGTACTGTTACTAAAATTGAAGATGGCGTTGTTTGCGATAAAGTAATGGAAGATTTGGTTGATGAAGAAGGTAATCCTGTTATGGATGAAAGTGGTGAAACAATTCAAGTTCCAACAGATGAAGATAGAATGTTTTATTCAAGATTTGTTTGGGAATTCTTTGAAGAAGCACCAGAAAATGTCAATGAAGTAGGATATTTAGCTGATGGCTGGGATCCAAATCTATGGGATTACTGCTATGAAAGAGATGGCGGATATATTTGTATTGCTTTTGTAGGTAATGCTGATAACTCTGCTCATATCATTAAAGGCGATCAAATCACAGCTTATATAAAAACATTAATGGCACAAGGAAAAGATGAAGCAGAAGCTACGCAAATTGCTAATAGTACAACTCGTGCATGTACTAGAACATATAGAGTTCCTGCAGGTGGATTTGTATATGACTTTGGATTCTTAGATCGAGGACTTGCTACTACTAATGAATTCTTTAAATCAACTGTTTTAAATGGTTATTTATATGGTAGAACTCAATTAGCTAAAAAAGATGCTAATGGAGAAGAAGTAAAAGATGAAGAAGGCAACTCTGTAATGATTGGTATAGCTGAACAAAGAACATATAATTTCTCAGTAACTGGTTTAACATTTGATGATAAAGTTATTGATGGTGCTTCTTATCAATTATTAGCTGGTCAAAATGTTGTTGAAGTTATGCAAGGAAATGTCTTTAATCCAGTTAAAAATATTAATTATAATGGTATTATGAGATATTGGGGTGTACAAGATGATTTAACATCTTATACTGCTTCAAGTGAAGCATTAGAATTTTATATTGATACAATCACTAATGGTGGATCATCATTATCACAAGTTGCTCCATCAACTGGTTATACAAGTATTGAAGATATTAAAAATGATTTCTTAGCTGCAGTTGCAAAACATCGTGGTGTTGAAGTATCTGAAGTTCCATTTGATACTGCTGCAAATTGGCATGCTTGGTGGGGTTGGGGTACATTTATGGCTACAAGTGAAGCAAATGCGACTAATCCAGATGGTACACCAAATGATAAATATCCAGAAGATAGTCCTGCATTCTTTAATGTAAAAGAAAATAGAGATGCTTGGGCTTGGTTAATTGATAGAATTTATCAAACAATGTTAGCATATCCTGGCGGTGATACTTATACAGGAACTTTAGCAAATATTGAAAAAGCAGCACAAAGTTTCTATTGCCCTTCTCCTCAAGGAATTAACTATGCAATTTGGTATTTCTTAAATGGTGAAGCACATACATATTTTGGTTTCAATTTTGGTGATGGAAATAACGAAAGTTGGATTGATCCTAGAACTAATTTAGAAAAATGGGAACAATATACATTAGATGCAACAATGAAAGCTCCTAATGAAAATTGGGTTGTTACATTTAAAGTTTTAAATACATCTACTAATATTTCTTCATCACTTACGATTAAATATGTTGTTGTAGATTCATATACACCAATTATTAATGTAAATAAAGATAATTTATTCTACATTCCTAATAAACAAGGAGATGCAGTAGTATGTAATCCAATTGATCAATATACACTTGTTAATGCTTATGATGCGCAATACAATGGTGTGAATATTTTAGGTAATGACGTTACTCAATATGTTGATTTTGATACAGATTTAGATTTTGCTAATCCAAAAGAAGGAACTTATCCAGTAACTGCAACTATTTGGAATAATGCTCATACAAAGAAAGCAAGTGTTAAATTCAATGTTACTGTAAGAGATATTACTGCTCCAAATGTTACTACTCGTAGAGTTGTAATTCAACAAGGTGATGATTTTGATTGCCGTGATGGTATCGTACTTGCTGTTGATAATGTTGATGGTGACTTAAAGAATGCTACTTTCACTTGGTGGGAAGAAGTATCTAATCCAGTTGATACTGTAAATCTAAACCCTGGTGAGGATATGCAGTTAACTATTAGAGTAAATGTTTATGATAAGTCAAATAATGTTAGAAGTGTAGATTATACATTAGTAATAGTAGCTGATAAATACGTTGAAGAAAATTTAACAACTGCATTTAATGATCTTAATAATCAACTTACAAGTTTAAAAAATATTGTTAATGATATTTATGATACACAAGAAACTCAAGATAGATTAATTAAGGCTTTACAAGCACAAATTAATGAGTTATTTGAATTAGTTGAAAATAACAATGTTACTAACAATAAAAATATCGATGAATTAAAAGATGTTGTTGATGATATTTCTGCAAAAGTTGAAGGAGTACAAACAACATTAGATGAAAATGCAAAAGGCGGATGTAAGAATAGTGCTGTATTAGTATTAGAAATTGCTGGTGCTGCCACTCTCCTTGCTTTAGTTCTTAGAAAAAGACATTAATTTGTAACTGAAAGTCGGAGGTGGAGGGGACTTCACCTCTTTATTTAAATGAAATATTTAAAATTAAAAAATTATAAGCAAAAAGAAAATATTTACTACCTATGGAATACTGAATATGGTAAAATATATCCTATTTCTAAGGAATTATTTGAAAGAAATTTATTAAATGCCTCTTTCGAATATTCATATGTTGTAACTAAGGATGATTATTTAATTGGTTTTATTATATGTAAAGTTTGGAATGAGGATTTCTATATCAATACATATGATGAAAATTGTTGGATTAGTTTGTTTTATGTAAATAAATCAAATCGTGGAAATGGAATTGGAACAAAATTATTAAATTTAGTTGAATTAAATTTAAAAAGATTAGGCAAAAAAAACCTTTATATAGGTAAGGATTATTTAAATTATTTTCCTGGTTTACCAGTAGATCTGAAAAATAGCGCAAATTGGTTTGAAAGAAGAGGTTTTGTAAGAACCTATGATACTTATGATTTGATTAAAAGTAATCATTTAAAAAAAGATGATAAATTAAAACTTAGAAATCTTGATATTGAATATAGAATATGTTCAATAGATGATAAAGAACAATTGATTGCTTTCATACAAAGAAATTGGCCAGGTCGTTGGGAAAAAGAAGCGATTGACTATTTTGAAAATGGTGGTACCGGAAAAGAATATGTAGTTGGGATAATCAATCATACTATTTGTGCTTTTGCCAAAATTGGTTTATCAACAACGGACATATTATTGACTAGTTATAGCCTAACATGGCGTAAACGTTTTGTAGCTCTTGGTGGAATTGGTCCACTTGGAGTAGATGCCTCATACCGAAATAAACATATAGGATATGATATAGTAGCCTATGCTCATAACGTTTTAATTGACAATAATGTAAGTGATATTATTATTGATTGGACGGGATTATTAGATTTTTATCGACAATTTGGTTTTGAGGTTTTTAAGTCATATTTTTATATGGCAAAAACAATATAAAAAATAGAAAGGGTGAAAGAATGAAAAAAAGATTTTTAGTATTTTTACTAACTATCATTGCTGTTTTTACTTTGACAAGTTGTTCAAAGAAATTTACAGTAACATTTAACTCAAATGGTGGAACAAGTATTGATCCAGTTGAAGTTAAAAAGGGAAAAACTGTAACAAAACCAGCAGATCCTACAAAAGAGGGAAGCGAATTTGATGGATGGTATTTAGGTGACTCTAAATATAATTTCTCATCAGCTGTAAAAGAGGATATCACTTTAAATGCTGTTTGGAAAGTAAAAACATTTACAATAACATTTACAACGAGTGGTGGTTCATCAGTTTCTCCACAAACAGTTGAATATGGCAAAACTGTAACAAAACCAGCAGATCCTACAAGAGTTGGATTTGATTTTAAGGGATGGAATAAAGGAGATACAAGTTATGATTTCTCAACTCCAGTAAAAGAAAGTTTTGTTTTAAGAGCAGTTTGGGAAGAAAAGAGTGATGTAAATTATTTTACAGTAACTTTAGATGCAAATGGTGGTACACTTCCAAGTGGTGAGAGTAATACAATTAGAGTTCCAGAGGGAGGAACTATAGGAACACTTCCAACACCTACACGCGAGGGGTATAAGTTTGACTATTGGACTTTAAATGGTATTGCATTTAATACAAATACTGAGATTGAGGAAAATATTACATTAGTCGCATCTTGGACTAAAGAAGGTGGAACTAATCCAGGAGTTTATACACCAAAATGGGAACCAAATCAACAAACAGGTGGTTGGAAAGCTGACCAATTAGAGTTTAAAATTTTAGTATTACCAGTTGAACAATTTGATCCATTTAATACAAATTATACAGGTACTTCACAAAACATCAAACAAAGACATCAACGTGATGTAGAATCAAAATATGGAATTATGATTTCATATGTAAATTGGGATGATTCTGCTTCTTGGGGTCCTTCACGTATTAAATATATTAAGGACAATCAACCTTCAGGTTGGTTTGCAAATAATGATTACTATGTTGTTAATATTGCAAGTTCTTGGATTCCAACACTAGTTTCTGCTGGTTGTTTAGCTGAACTTGCTAAAATTGATCAACAAGGTCGTGTTACTGAAGGTATTTTTACAGAAATAGGTTATGTAGAAACACCAACAGGTTCAAAAAATTATGTTCCAGGAACATATCAACAAGATACAACAAATAATCAAGTAGCATCAACATCACAAAGAGTATATGGATATATTCAAGGTAGCGTTAGACCAGATTATTTTATGTATTTTAATGAAAATTTAATTGCTGAATGTGCTCTTGAAAATCCTGCTGAATTATGGTTAAAAGGTGAATGGACTTGGACAAAATTTGAACAATATGTAAATGAGTTACAAACTGCATTGTCTTCAAAAGTTTCTTCTGATGGTTCTAAATATTATGCATTATCAGTAGGATATGCTGAATTTATTATTGGTGCAACTGCAGCAAGTGGTGTTAAAATTTCAACATCTAGACCAAGTTTAGGTTTAACTTCACCAGAAGTAATCAATAAGGTTACACAAATACAAAGTTTAAGATCAACATCAGCTTATGAACCAAGAGGTGTTGAAGATGTTGCCACATCTTTTGTACAAGGACGCAGTGCAATTGTACATGGTGATTTATGGTTTATTGATGATGCATCAAGATTTGATCCAGCACAATGTACATTCTCAATTGGAGCAGTTCCATATCCAACAGCAGATGGTCAAGGCGGTACTCCAATAACAACTTTTGATTCAAATGAGGCTATCCTTGATGCCAATGATAATCCATTAGAATTAGTTAAAGATAGTGGTGAATATATTAAAGGTTTAGATTTATCTAATTCAAGTTTCTTAATTCCTTATACTTCTACAAGTTGCTATTCTGTTTTAGATACTAAAAATGGAAAACAAAAAATTGATAATAAAATTATCTTTGCAGTAATGTATGATTTATATGACGGATTAGGACCAGATCCTGATGTTGCTGAAGTTGAGGAAGATGAAGCATATCGTAACTGGTTATTAACTAAATTTGACCATGAAATTTATGCGGATGTAATTATGTCAGTACAAGGCAAAACATATTTTGAATTGTTAGATTTAATTTCAATGACAGCAGGTGGTGGATCACACTTTGGTCCAAATGGATTCTGGGTACTTGCTTCAAAGATTTGTTCAAATTCAACAATTTCTGCTGCTACTGAATTGAATTCAATTCAACCAGCATATGAACAAGCTCTTCGTGATATGGGATATAATATCTAATATTATCATCTAATGGTATAGATATCAAAAGCTCTTCTAATGTTAGGAGAGCTTTTCTTTATTGTTAAATAATATTTTTATTACTTTATAAAAGACTAATATAAAAAAATATGATATAATATATAAGTAATCTGATGAAAGGAAATAGGAATATGAAGATTGAGAATATTGAAAAAAAATACTCATCAAAAACTTATCGATTTTTTGATTTATTATATAAATTACTAGTAATCAATCTTTTAATAATAATACTTTCAATTCCTGTTATAACGATATTTCCCGCAATCGTTGCGGCTACAGCAACTATAAAAAATAATATAACAGAAACTGCAATCTTTAAACCATATTTCAAAAATTTTAAAACGTATTTTTGGAAATCATTTCTGATGGGATTATTTTTCCTATTTAGTTTTGCGGCAGGAATTTACGGATATTTCTTTTGGAGTTATCAAGATTTTGGAAATAGTGAAATGATGGAAATTTTTGCTCAAATTGGGATTGTTGTTATCGTTATTTGTCTTATTGTTTTTACCTTTATTATTGTTCATACACCATTGCTTCTTATTACTTTTAATAAACTGAATAATGTACAAATTTTTAAAACATCGATGTATATTTCGGTAAGATATTTTTTAACAACATTATTCATGCTTTTGGCTACTATTGTAATTATAGGTGTTTTAGTATTATGTTTATTTGTTCCTTGGGTTTTGGGAATTTGGATGATTATTGGTATTAGTTTGCCACTTTATCTAGTAATAAAGATTACTACCCCAATTTATTATCGTTTTGCAAAAATTGATTTTGAAAAAATAAATAAAAAAGTAGAGGAGGATATCAAAGATGATAAATAAAAAAACGATTTTAGGAATAGAAAGAATAGATGAATTTCAGTCTGTTTTTGCCAAAAAAAGAATAGGACTGATTACAAATCCAACAGGTATTGCTTCAAATTTTAAAAGTTCAATTGAAATTCTGAATGAAAAAACTAATTTAGTAGCATTATTTTCTCCTGAACACGGAATAAGAGCAAGTATTCAAGCAGGAGAACATCTAGAGTCTTATGTTGATGATGAAACAGGAATTATGGTATATAGTTTGTATGGAGCAACTAGAAGACCCTCAAAGGAAATAATGGATAAAATTGATATAATGTCAATTGATATTCAGGATTGTGGTTCAAGATATTATACGTTTATTTATACAATGGCATATTGTATGCAGGCCTGTGCTGAATTTGATAAAGAATTTGTTGTATTTGATCGACCTAATCCAATAAACTGTGAGAAAGTTGAAGGGAATATATTAAATACTGATAAATATCGTTCTTTTGTGGGATATTATCCAATTGTGCAACGTCATGGTATGACAATGGGTGAGTTAGCCAAATTATTTAATGAAGAATATAAAATAAATTGTAAATTAACAGTCATACCTATGTTAAATTATGAAAGATGGATGGATTTTGAAGATACACAATTACCATGGGTCATACCAACTCCTAATCTTCCTACTATTGCTACTGCTTACGTGTATAATGCAACCTGTATTTTTGAAGGAACAAATGTTTCTGAAGGTAGAGGAACTACTACTCCTTTTGAACTAATAGGTGCTCCTTGGATAAAATCAGAAAGACTTGCAGAAGAACTGAATAGTTATAACTTAAAGGGCGTATATTTTAGACCTCAATATTTTACACCTACTTTTTCAAAGTATGCAAAGACATTATGCGGAGGGGTTTTTGTACATATAACCGATAGAAAAACGTTTGAGGCTGTGAAAACGAGTTGGACAATGCTTTATCATATTAGAACAAAATATAAAGATTATTTTGAAATAAATAAGCCATATACAGAAGGAAGACCGACATTATTTCATTTTGAAGCAGGAGAAGATACTATTATTGAAAATACAATTCCTCTTCAAGAACAACTTGAAAATCTTGAAATTGATTCAAAGAACTTCTTGCATATTAGTAAAAAATACTATATTTATAAATAGTGATTAAATATGTTTAAAAAAGGTGTATCAGTTTATATCGGACTACCTCAATATACTCACTTTCAAAATCTTGAATATATTAGAAAAGCTAAACAGTTAGGGTATGAAATTGTTTTTACTTCTGCTCATATTACCGAAGCTAATTTTAATATTAAACAATTGCAAGAATTGATTGATGAGGTAGATCAATTAGGTATGAAATTATCATTAGATATTTCTAAAAGGGTATATGACAACATTATCCTACCACCGAATTTGTATGCTTTGAGACTAGACTATGGTTTTAGTTATGACGAAATAATAAAATTGTCTCATGAAAAAAAATATAAAATAGAAATAAATGCTTCTACTTTTTCTAAAAAAACCATATTGGAATTGATTGAAAGAGGATTAAATCCCAAACAAATACGTGCTAGTTTTAATTATTACCCTAAACTCCACACAGGGCATACCATTGAGTTTTGCGAAAAGACAATCGAATTTTATCATCATCTTGGTATTATGGTTAGTGGTTTTATACCATCTCATTATAGTTTTAGACCTCCTATGTATGAGGGCTTACCAACAGTTGAAAATCATCGTAAAATCAGTTTAAATTTGGCCATTGAAGAATTGAAAGCATGTGGGATAGATGAAATATTGTTTTCGGATGCATATGCTTCAAATGATGAACTAAAACTTTTATCATATCATCAAAAAGAAGAAATTTTGGTTGAATTTGAACCATATTATGGTTTTAAAGATTTTGATTTTCTTAGTGGTATTTTTTATATTAGAACCGATTGTAATGATGAAGTATTAAGAATAAGTGGTAAAAGACAAGCACAAATTCTCCCATTTAATCATTTTTGTGAAAGAAAAGTGTATGATGTAACTGTGGATAATAAAGATTTTTTAAGATATAGTGGTGAAATAAATATTATTTTAAAAAATTTAGAACCAGATAGAAGAGTAAATGTTATTGGACATGTAAATATTAGCAAAATAGTAGTAGAACAACTGAAAAAAGGTAAACCTTTTTGTTTTATAAAAAAAGATGATGAATAAAAGGGAAGTTTATATTTGTGTTGATGCAGGCGGTACTACCTCTAAAGCAGCCATTTTTTCAAAGGATGGTACCATACTAGCTAGAGGTTTTGCGGAAAGTGGTTCTCCGGCTGTTACTTATGATAGATGGTATGTTAATATTGAAAAATCAATGATTGATGCAATCAATCATTATCAAACTCCAATGAAAATTATCAAAATGGTTTTCGGGGTATCTGGGATTAGTGCATTAAGTAGTATAACAGATGTTAAAAATTATTTTGAACAAAAATATCTTTCTACCTGTATAATTACAAGTGATACCATGACTGCATTATATTCAGTTTTAGAAAATAGTAAAGATGCTGGAATGGTTGTCATTGCTGGAACAGGTGTTGCTATTTTCGGTAAAAATCATAATGAGACGATGTTAATAGGTGGGTGGGGACATTTACTTAGAGAAAAAGGCAGTGCATATGCAATTGTTCATGATTTTTGTGTAAAGATGATTGAGAAATATGAAGCAGGTATTCGACTAAATAAATTAGAATATGCTTTTTTGAATAATTATAAAATGTCAAATATAAGAGAATTCAATCACTTGTTTTATCAAAATTCAAAAGATGAAATTGCAAAACTCAGTATATTTTTTAAACAACAAGCAAAATTAGGTAATAAACAAGCGATGAAATTATTAAAAAATCAAGGTTTTGAACTTGCCAAACAAACTATAAATCTAATGAAAAAACTGAATTTAAAAAATAATACAATTATTGGTTTAACAGGTGGTTTTATTGATAATGATGGGGAGTATATCATTGAAGGATTTAAGGAATATATGGATAAAGTGAAGATTGATTTAAAATATAAAATAAATGATGGTGAACAATTATTTGGAGTGTATAAGTTTGCAACGAATAATGAATGAATAGGAGATAATTATGAAAGCTATTGGAATTATGAGTGGAACTTCACTTGATGGAATCGATATTTGTCTTGTAAATATTCATCAAATTAAAAAGGATTACACATATGAGATAGAGCAATTTAAAAGTTATAAATATCGTTTAAGCTTAATTAATAAGATTAAGGAAGCATCAAAAAATGACACATCAACGGTTCAAAAAATTTGTAGTTTAAATTATGAAGTTGCTTATGCTTATGTAGAGGCAATTCAACAATTTATAAATGATACAAGTTGCAATATGGTAGAAGTAGATTTTATTGCAATGCATGGCCAAACAATTTGGCACAATCCGAATCATATGGATGGATATTTTTCTTCTACTTTACAAATTGGTGAACCTGCCGTCATTGCTTATGCATTCAATAAAAAGGTTATTAGTAATTTTAGAACAATGGATATGGCAGCAGGTGGAAGTGGAGCCCCACTTATTCCTTTTGTAAATTATCAATTATATAAAAATCAAAATAAGAATATTGCTTTTCAAAATATTGGTGGTATAGGTAATGTTTGTTATTTGAAGAAAAATAGTAGTCCTGATGATGTTATTGCTTTTGATACAGGACCTGGTAATATGTTAATAGATGGTGCAATGCAAAAACTATACCATTTGGATTATGATGCTTTTGGAAATATTGCAAAAAAGGGTAAAATGATTACTGAAGTATTAGATGAGATGTTAGAAGATTCTTATTTATATATGCCATATCCAAAAAGTACTGGACGAGAAAAATATAATGATCAATATTTAGATGATTTAATTTCTAAAATTAAAAAGTATACACCAAAAAATGAGGATGTCATTGCTACTATAACAGCTTATACTGCCTATACGATTATTAAAGAGTATCAGTTGTTTTTGCCTGATATTGATGAAATTATTTTATCGGGTGGGGGTGCACATAACAAGTTTTTGGTTGATTTATTAAGACAAAATTTAACTGCTAAAATTATAATAAGCGATCAAATTGATGCATACGAAGCGTTTGGGTTTGCAATTTTAGGTCATATGACAATTTTAAATCAAGCATCAAACCTTCCATCTGTTACAGGAGCTAAAAAGGCCGTTATTTTAGGAAATATAACAAATCCACCTTGTGAGGAATAAAAATATGAGTGAAATCAATGTTAAACAAATTACAACTGAATCTAGAAATCAAAATACAATGGATATTGATAAAGTATCAACAATGGAGATTTTACAAAAAATAAATGCTGAAGATAAAAAAGTTCCCCTTGCAGTCGAAAGAGCTTTACCTCAAATCAAATTATTAGTAGATAGAATTGTTGAAGCTTTTGAGAATAAGGGGAGATTGATTTATATTGGAGCTGGCACCTCAGGTAGAATTGGTGTTCTTGATGCCTCCGAATGTCCACCAACCTTTGGAGTTGATCAAAATATGGTTATTGGTTTAATAGCAGGAGGAAAACAGGCTTTGGTAAAAGCAGTAGAACAAGCAGAGGATTCAAAAGTACTTGCAGTAGATGATTTAAAAGAGATTCATCTTTCAGAATTAGATGTTGTTGTTGGTATTGCCGCAAGTGGAAGAACGCCTTATGTAATTGGTGGCATCGAATATGCACAAAGCATAGGGGCTAGTTGTGGTTGTATTACAACTTCTAGAGAATCTATTCTTGCTAAAATGGTCGATTTTCCTATTGAAGTTATTACAGGTGCCGAGGCAATAACCGGTTCAACAAGAATGAAATCAGGGACGGCTCAAAAATTAGTTTGCAATATGCTTACTACTGCTTCTATGATTAAACTTGGTAAGGTATATCAAAATTTAATGGTTGATTTAAAAGCGACTAATGAAAAGTTAGTTGCGCGAAGTATTGCCATTATTTGTGAAACAACTGATTATAACAAAGAAGAAGCAACTAAATTATTTTATGAGTATCACGATGTTAAGGCTGTTATTTTATCATATCTTTTAAATATGAAAGATAAGGAGAAAATAGATACTTTGTTAAAAAAATATAATAGAAATATTAACAAAATTTTAAAAGAAAATATGGGGAATAAAAATGAAAATTGAATTTCGTGAATTAATTTCAAATGGATATACCTTAAGAGGGTTATTTTCCAAACCAGAATCAGAGTATAAAGATCTTGTTGTCATGTTGCATGGATTTACTGGTCACAAAAATGAAAATGGGTATTTATTTAAGCAACTTACTCAGACATTAACGGATAATCAAATTGCTACTTTAAGATATGATTTTATGGGTAGTGGAGAAAGTGATGGAAATTTTGAAGATTTTACCTTTTTTACGGAATTAGAAGACGCTAAACATATTATCGAAGAGGCATTTAGATTAAATAATAACAGAAAGATAATATTATTGGGTTTTTCTATGGGAGGGGCTGTTGCAAGTCGTATTTCGCTTGAAATGAAGGAGTATATCACTAAGCTAATTCTATTATCACCAGCTGGAAATATTGCTAAATTGATACATGGTCGTTTTGAAAATCATTTTATTGATGAGAATGGCAATATTGATATGGGTGGTTATTATATGAATATAAAAATGGATAAAGCTTTTGAAGGGTATGATATATATAAAGATATAGAAACTTTTGAACTTCCGGTATTAATTGTTCAAGGTGGGGCTGATCAATCAGTACCTCCAATGTATAGTAAAAAATATGATGAATTATATCCGAATAGTGAATATGTATTAATTGATGGATCAGAGCATTGCTATACTAAAGTAAGTTATCGAAAAATATTAAATGAAAAAGTAATGGAGTTTATTAATAAAAAATAAGGATAGGTGATAAAATGAATATTGTTGTATGTATAAAGCAGGTTCCTGCATCTTCAGATGTAAAAATTGATCCTGTAACAGGAGTACTGATTAGAGATGGAAACAATACAAAGATGAATCCATATGATTTATATGGAATTGAAACAGCTCTCAGAATTAAAGAACAAAATGGTGCTACTATTAAAACTATTTCAATGGGACCAGGTCCTGCAAAAGCCGTTTTAGAAGAATCTCTTTGGATGGGATGTGATGAGGCATTGCTAATCAGTGATAGAAAATTTGGCGGAGCAGATGTGGTTGCTACTGCGTATACTATTAGTCAGGGAATTAAAAAATTAGGTGATTTTGATTTAATTATATGTGGTAAACAAACAACAGATGGCGATACTGCTCAAGTAGGAGCGGAGATGGCTGAATATCTTCAGATTCCTCATATTGCTTATGTTGAAAAAGTATTAGAAATAAAGGAAAACTCCATTGTAGTAAGAGCCCAAATGGATAAAACGATTGAAACATATGAGGTAAAATTCCCTTGTCTAATTACTGTTGATAAAGGCCATATTACGCCTAGATTGCCGTCTTATAAAAGGGGAAAGGATTTCCAAAACATTGAGATTCCTGTTGTAACTTTTTTAGATGTAATTGATCAAGATGAATCTCACTATGGTTTAAAAGGTTCTCCAACACAAGTTGAAAAGATGTTTCCACCAGCAAAAAATACGGACAAAATTGTTATTAAAGGTTCATTAGATGAGCAAGTAGATTGTCTTACAAAAATATTGAAGGATAAAAAATATATATAGGTGATAGAATGGCTAAAAAGTTAGTAATAAATCAAGAAAAGGTTAATCATCAAACTGCTGAGGCAGTGATGAAAGTGTGTCCTTTTGGTGGGCTTGAGTATATTGATGGGAAACTAAATTTTACAGCTGGATGTAAAAATTGTGGTTTGTGTGTAAAAAAAGGACCAAATGGATTAGTAACAGAAAGTATTGAAAAAGATTCAACTCCTAAGATTGATAAAAACTTATGGCGGGGTATTAGTGTCTTCATTGAAACGGATTTAGATGGTGTTCATCCTGTATCATTTGAACTAATTGGAAAAGCGAAAGAACTTGCGGAGGTAATCAAGCACCCCGTTTATGCTATTTTAATTGGTTCTAAGAAAAAAAATGATGCATATCTGATGGAAATTTTAGAGTATGGAGTAGATAAAGTATTTATTTATGAGAGTCCAGAATATGAAAAATTCAATATGGAACGATATGCTAGGTGTCTTGAAGATTTTATCAATAAAATTCATCCGACCGTTGTTTTATATGGTGGAACTTCACTTGGTAGAAGTCTTGCCCCAAGAATAGCAGCACATTTTAGAACTGGTTTAACTGCTGATTGTACAATGCTTGGAATCAAAGAAAATACAGATTTGATTCAGGTTCGACCAGCTTTTGGTGGAAATGTCATGGCTCAAATTATTTGTCCGAATAACCGTCCTCAAATGGCTACAGTTCGCTATAAGATTTTTAAAAAACCTAATAAAGTTACGCCTTTTGGTGAAAAAGTTTATATGGACGTTGATAAACTAGATATGAGTAGTAATATTAAAACAATTGATATTAAAGAAAAAGAGAAGGTAACAGATATTTCTGAAGCAGATATTATCATAGCATGTGGAAGGGCTTTTAAATCTAAAGAAGATTTACAAATGGCTGAAGAACTGGCAGATCTTCTTGGTGGCGTGGTCGCTGTAACAAGACCTTTAATTGAGGCAGGATGGAAAGATGCCAAATTTCAAATCGGATTAAGTGGTAGAACCGTTGCACCTAAATTAATCATCAATTTAGGAATAAGTGGGGCTGTTCAGTATACTGCTGGTATGAATGGTAGTGAGTTGATTATTTCGGTGAATGATAATCCTTCAGCAGCTATTTTTGATGTATCACACTATGGTATTGTAGGTGATATTTATAAAGTTGTTCCTTGTTTAATTTCCAATATAAAAAAGGATAAGGGTTTAATATAGGAGGATTTATGAAAAACATAAAATATAATAAAATCAATCAAGAAGATTTAGACTATTTGAAAACAATTGTTAGTGAAGAAGATTTGATTTGGGGAACAAATATTTCTGAAGATTTTACAAAAGATGAGTTAGGTACAGTTACGGGAAAACCAGAAGTAATGCTTTATGTTAAAAATACACAAGAAATATCAAAAATAATGAAATATGCCAATGAACATTATATTCCAGTAGTAGTACGAGGTAGCGGTACAGGTCTTGTTGGGGCTTGTGTTCCTTTATATGGTGGTATCATTATTAATACTTCAAAAATGAATAAAATTCTTGAACTAGATGAAGCAAATTTGACTCTAACGGTAGAGCCTGGGGTACTTTTAATGGAAATATATGATTATGTAGAACCAAAAGGATATTTTTATGCACCAGATCCTGGAGAAAAAAGTGCAACAATTGGAGGAAATATTGCAACTAATGCTGGTGGTATGCGTGCTGTTAAATATGGTGTTACAAGAGATTGGGTTAGGGCTATAGAAGTCGTTTTACCTAATGGTGATATTGAATGGTTTGGACGAAAGGTTGTAAAAGATTCAACAGGATATCCTCTAAAACAGCTTATGATTGGTAGTGAGGGGACATTAGGAATTATCACAAAAGCGATTTTGAAATTAGAACCGAAACCAGTTGAAAGTATTAGTTTATTAGTTCCTTTTAAAACTGAACAAGAGGGATTAGATGCTGTTCCTGAAATAATTAAAGCCAAAGTATCACCAACTGCAATTGAATTTTTTGAAAGAAATACAATATTATTTGCGGAAGAATTTTTAGGGAAAAAATTTCCTGATACTAAAAGTGATTCTTATATTTTACTTACTTTTGAAGGTAAAAATAAGGAAGAATTAAAATATAATTATCAAGTTGCGGCAGATATATGTTTAGAAAAATTGGGAGCAACAGATGTATTTATTGTTGATACAGAAGAAAGAAAAGAATCAGTTTGGAAAGCACGAGGAGCTTTTTTAGAAGCAATTAAAGCCTCTACAACTCAAATGGATGAATGTGATGTTGTGGTTCCTCGCAGTGAAATTGCTAATTATATAAAATTTACATATGAGTTGGCAAAAACATACCAAATAAGGATTCCATCATTTGGTCATGCAGGAGATGGAAATTTACACATCTATATTTGTAAAGATAATTATTCAGATGAGGTATTTGCTGAAAAATTAAATGATATATTTAATGATATGTATCAAAAAGCTAAAGAAGTAGGTGGTCTTGTTTCTGGTGAACATGGAATTGGTTTTGCCAAAAAAGTTTATATGAAAGAACTTTTAGGTACAAATCAAGTTAAATTAATGCAAGGTATTAAGGATGTTTTTGATCCTCATCATATTTTAAATCCTGGAAAAATTATTGATTAAAAAAAGACATTAGCTAAACATTTTCAAAAGAAAAGTTTAGAACTAATGTCTTTTCATTTATTTTCTTATAAGACCCATTTTTCTTTTCACTTTAGAAATGGTTTTTCTAGCATAAGAGGAAGCTTTTAGCGCACCATCATCTAAAATTTTATCTAGTAATTCTTTATTATTTAAGAAGTATTCATATTTTTGTTGGATAGGGATAATTAAGTTTACAACACTATCGGCAACTGCTTGTTTAAATTCACCATAGCCAATGCCCTTAAATTCTTGTTCTAAAGTTTCTATTGTTCTTCCTGTACAACAAGACATAATAGATAATAAATTTGAAATACCTGGTTTATGAATTGGATCAAATTTTATAATACCATCACTATCCGTCACTGCACTAGCAATTTTTTTCCGAATTATCTTTTCCGAATCATCTAAATAAATTGATGATTTTTCAAGTGGATCAGATTTTGACATTTTTTTAGTTGGATCTTGCAATGACATAATTTTAGCACCTATTTTTGTAATAATAGGTTTAGGAATAGGAAAAGTTTCTCCAAATCGATTATTAAATCTTTCGGCTATTACTCTGGTTAGTTCTAGATGTTGTTTTTGATCTTGTCCTACGGGCACATCACTTGCATTATATAAAAGAATATCGCCAGCCATTAAAACAGGATAGGTCAATAGGGCACTAGAAACGCCTTCGATTTGTTTTATTTTTTTATCTTTATATTGTGTCATTCTCTCAAGTTCACCTATATATGAGATAGTTTGCAATAAATAACCGATTTCTGCATGTTCATGAACTTCCGATTGGATAAAAAGGGTTACTTTTTCAGGATTTAGTCCACAAGCCAAATATAATGCTGCAAGTTTTCGAATACTCTGTTTTAGTGCAACTGGTTCTTTAGCAATTGTTATTGCATGCAAGTCTGCAATAAAAACGAAAAATTCATCATATTTTTCATTTTCTTGAATTGTAACAAAATTTTTAATAGCACCAAGATAATTTCCTAAAGTGAGGCGTCCAGATGGTTGAACACCAGATATAATTGTTTTCATAAAAAATCCTCCTTATTATATATAAAAATAAAAAACTTCATCCAAAGTAAAGGACGAAGTTTCGTGGTACCACCTTTTTTTAATATAAAATATCATTTTATATCCTCGATAACCTTAACGCGGCTGAATCGGAAAAGCATTTCCTCTTTTCACATCAATGGTCCATTCACACAATTTCTAGACGATGTTTACACTATCTATCGCTCACTTAACTAGAAATTTTGGTGTTACTAATCCATATCAAATGTTTTTTATTCTACTAAAACGCCAACAATTGGTACAATAAAGAAAATCAACCATCCAGGATGCCAAGCATCTAAACAAAAACCTAATATTAAATAGCCGATAATGCTTATAACAATAGATATTGTAACATATTTGGCTTTGCCTTCCTTGGTAAAAACTCCCAAGATTAATTCAACAAGAGGAATAGCTAAGAAAACAACCCATCCAGGATGCCAAGCATTTAAACAGAAACCTAATGCTAAAAAGGAAACAATAGCAAGTAATGGTGTTACGGATGAAATTTTTTTTGCTATTTTACTACGCTTTTTTCGATGGTGATAACGAATATTTTCTTTATTTTCATCGATAATTATTTTATCTTCATTCATTATTTTAGTTTTCTCCTTTCTTATATTATACTCATCTTTAATAAAATGTCAATATATTTAAAATTTGACAAGAGCAAAAATTAGTGTTATAATGTTATATATTTTATAAAGGTGATAATATGAAAAAGAATTTAGAAAAATTACATACAATTAATAAAGCAAAATCAAGAATAAAGATTTTAGATTTTGTTATTGTAATATGTGCGATTATTACGATTTTATTAATTTTTTCTTCAACTTATGTTTGTAGAGGAAAAATATATGAGAGAATCACTGAAAATGGTGAAGAGTCAATCAATCAATTGATTGAAATTAATTCAAAGATTACATTTGCAAATATGGCCTTTGGTATAGGGGAGAATAATGAAAGTACTAATTTTGTTCCTGTTAGTAAAGATATTCGTTTTTTATTTCTTTATTTAGCTCAAGTACTTGCATATGGATTAGTATTGTTTAAACTAGTTAATAATGCAAAGGTAAGTTTTATTATGAGTATTTTGTCATCTGTAGTTTTGTTGGTTGTTGCTATTTCAACAATATCATTTATGGCTAGTTATAGCAATGATTTACAAGTCATGTTTGATCAAGCAATCGAACCTCTCAAAGATATCAATGAAAATATAACCTCAATTACTGATACGAATTACCCTTCTCGAATATTTGTTGAAATCTCTCCTGTACCTGCTATTAGTTGTGCATATATGATTATATCTAGTATCATTTGTATATACACTGGTTTTGTAAAAAAAGGTATCAAGGAATTGGAAAAAGGCAATGAAAAAAATAAATAAAAAAACAATAATTAGTTTGATTATCAATTTCATTGTTTCTATTATCATTTTTTTGAGTATCTTTTTTGCGAGATTTAAAATAGATCATTTTGTAATTGACGCTTTTTCCATAACAGGTATTGTAATGTTATTGTATGCAGGGATGAAATTTGTTATCAGTGCTGGGGCTTTTAATGTATTAGGGTTTTGGTTTAAAAAGTTTACAGATTTTTTTAGAAGAACACCTAAATATAATTTTAAATATTATGATTACATAGAGATGAAAAAAGAAAGTGAGAAACCATTATTATGGCCAACCTTTGGTATTGGTTGTATTTATTTTGTTGTAGGTATCATTATGATTATAGTTACAATGTAGGAGTTTATATACTAGTATATAAATTCTTTTTTTATAACTAAAAATTGTAAAAATAGTAAAAAAATGTAGGATAAAAAATTAAAAAAAATTAAGATGTAAACGTTTTCTATTAAAAAGGTATTTACTTTTTTTGATAATTATAATATAATATTAACATCTTGGTATGAAACCTAGAAAAATTATTAATGAAGGAGAAATATTAATGAAGAATATTAAAAGAAATTTATTAATTTGTCTTTTAGTAGTATTTTGTTCTGTTGCTTTAGCAGGTTGTAATAATAAAGTAAAAGATGAACTTGCAGCAGCAAATGATAAAATTGCTGAATTAGAAAAACAATTAGAAGAAGCAAATGCTAATAAAGATTCTATTGCAAAGCAATTGGCAGATGCCCAAACAGCTCTAAAAGCAGCTGAAGATAATGAAGCAGCGGCAAAAAATGAGTTGGATGCTCTAAAGGATAAATATATGGATACTCTTGAAAAAGTTTGTAAAAAAGAGTTAGTATTTACAAATTTAGATGAATTATTTGGTGAGGCAGATGCAACAGATGTTTATACAGCTGAAACTGGTACAACTTATAATCTTAATGTTGCATTAGTTTATACATATACACCAGAAGGTGCCGATGAGCCTACTTTTACATCTGAAGAATTTGAACTAAATAAAGATGACGTAGTATTAGACTATATTTGGGAGGATACTTTTGATTATAACTCTGGTCTAACTATTAATGGAAATAGTGTTCGTCCAACATTAAAAGGTTTATATGCTGTTAGTGCTGTTTTTGCTGAAGATGTAACAGATGAAGATGGAAATGTAGATGGAAGTTATTCAGCAGCTGCAGTTGCACAAGGTCAACTTTATGGTGTTTTATTTGAAATTAATGTTGTTGAAGGTGTGAATGTAGGTGTTGGAGATGATTTCAATTCTGTTGTTGAACTTGAAACTACTGAAACTGCTCAACTTAATGTTAGTGATGGATTTACTGCTACAGCATATGTTTCTAGTGATGATAATATTGCAACTGTAAGTGCTACTGGATTAATTACTGCTGTTGCCAAAGGTACTGCAACAATAACAGTTACTGTAAAAGCAAATGATAGTGATGATACGCGTACAAAATTAGTATCTATAACTGTTTTTGAGCATAGAGATTCAAGTACATTAGCAGGTGGTGAAGAAGGTGCAACTTATAACTTTAAATATGCTCCACTTGAAACACAAACTAAGATTTTAGCATATATGGAAAGAGCATTAATTAATGCTGGTGCATCTATTCCAATTTTCAATAATTCAGGTTTAGTTATTTATACAGAACGTGTTAACTTTATTGCTGATGAATATGTTCCACTAATGGGTTATGGTCCTACAGCTGTTGCCCCTTCAACTGGTACAGGTGCAGGTACTGCAAGCGATCCAGCATATAGAATGTGGACTTCTGCTGATCCTGCAACACTTAATCATTTAAATTATGCTGATAGTGTTGAAAGTGATTTCTTAAGTTTAACGGCAGGACAATTGATGTCATTTGAATGGAAATTAGATGATAATGGTAAAGGTATTGGATGGGAAGTAAAACCTGAAATGCTTTCAGTATTACCATATCCTGTTGATGAAAATGGTGATGCTGTTACAGATTTCAGTGGGTTAAATGAATATACAACATGGAAATTTGATTTACGTCATGATTTAAAATGGGAAAATGGTGATAAGATGGATGCTAATGACTTTATTTATACATATAAATTAGTATTAGATCCTGAATTAAATATGAAAAGAGCAAACTATTTCTATGGTGGAAGTACTCCAATCCAAGGTGCAAAAGCTTATTTCGATGGTAATGCAGAGTGGGACACTGTAGGAATTAAACAAGTTGATGATTATTCTTTCACAATTACATTTGCACTTGGTTTAAAATTATGGGACGTAGAATATGGTCTTGCAGGATTCTTACATACACCAGTTCATAGAGCAACTTGGGAAGCAAGTTTAAATGCTGATGGTACTCCTAGATATGGTACTTCTAAAGATACTTATATGGCATCAGGTGCATATAAGATTAGTTATTGGGAAAAAGGTAAAGAATATCGTTTCACGAAAAATGAAAATTATTTTGTATGGAATGATGCTGCTGAAAATGTAGAAGTACGTCGCAATGGTTATGAAAATTATAGTTATACAATTGTTAAAGATTCAAATGCTGCATTAGAATTGTTCAAAAATGGACAACTTGATGTAACTTCAGTTCCTGCAAGTGCATATGATGAATATAAGAATTGGCCAAGTCAAAAATTCTCTCCAGGAGCTACATCATTTAGACTTACATTAAATAAATTTACACAAGCTGAATTAGATGCTAAATTTGGTAGTGGTTCATGGGAAGCAAAACCAATTTTACAAGAAGATGATTTTACATGGGCTCTATATTTTGGTATGGATCGTCTTGGTGTACAAGAAATTACAAAGACTTCAACTGCTTGGGCATCATATTTTACAAATGCATATTTTATGGTTACTCCAACAGAAGATGGTGTAGATAGTACTACATATCGTGAAAGTGAATGGGGACAAAAAGTATATGAAGGACTTACAGATTTAGATTATGACTTATTATATGATGAATTAGGATATGCACCTAGTCTTGCAACTAGTTTCTATATTTCAGCATTAGATAGTATGGTAGAAAAAGGCGTATTTGATCCTTCAAAACCATATAAAGTAGATATTGAGATTGCTGCCTTTGATGGTGCAAGTAATGAAGCAATTTTCTCTTATATTGCTCAAAATTACAATACTTTATTTAATAATGCTGAAGTTAAGGCTAAATATCCAAATGTAACATTTGAAGCAAAATATGCTCCACAACCTGGTATGGATGTATATTATGTAAAACAAATGACAGGTCAATTTGATTTAGGCTTAGCAGGTATTAGTGGTGGTGAGATGGAACCAGCAGGATTTATGGAATGTTTCTGCGATGATAATCGCTCAGGATTATTCTTAAGTCTAGGATTTGATTCACATAATGCTAATATTTTAATCAATTTAGATTTAGATGGTGATGGTGAATTAGATGGTGAAAAATACTGGTCATTTGATGCATTATACTCTGCTCTAATGGGTGATGTATTTGTGAAAAATGGTATGGAAGCTGAAGAACCAGCTGAATAAAGTAATGTTGTACTAAATTTACTATTTAATATTAAATAGAAAACTAATTGCGCCATGAAATATTGGCGCAATTTTAATGAAAAGGAGGAAAATAATGTTAAAATATACCTTGAAACGTATACTGCTAATGTTTTTTACAATGTTCATTATACTTACTATTGCATATATTTTAATACAATTGACTACTTCGTTTGAAGAAAGAGTCAACTTTTATAAAATGAATGATCCTAAAATATCCTATGAAGAAGCCATCATATATGGTAAAAAAGCAGGATGGGATGATCCAATACTAATAAAATATTTTAATTGGATTAAAGGTATTTTTACAGGCAATTGGGGTGTATCAGTTGTTTATGAAGTAGGACAAAATCCTTGGACAATCTTAACTAGGTTTATACCTTTTACAATAAGTATTAATATATGGCCGCTATTAATTGCAACACCTCTAGGTTTCTTATTTGGCATTATTGCGGCTCTTAGAAAAAACAAACCAACTGATTATATTATCAGTTTATTGGTAATGATTTGTATATCAGTACCATCATTTGTTTTTGTTACATTACTGATGATTAATGCTAGTAATATGGGATTACCTATTCAATTTAGAGCTGCGGATCAGGCAAACTGGAAGGATTATATTATACCTATTATTGCTCTTTCAGTAGGACCAATTGCTAGTTTAACCAGAATAACAAGAGCAGAGTTGACAGAAGTTTTGACAAGTGAATATTTATTATTGGCAAGAACCAAAGGATTAAATAGGTTTCAAGCAACTATTAGACATGCGTTGCGCAATTCTTTATTGCCATTGGTACCATCAATTATTGGAAGCTTTGTAGGTATTATGTTTGGTTCTTTGGTAATTGAACAAATTTATGGAATAAAAGGTGTAGGAGGAATATTACTTACAGCCATCTCCGAAACCCAACCAGATCATGATTTAGCTATGGCAGCTTTATCCTTTTATACAATTATTGATTTAGTAACAATTTTAATAGTCGATTTGGCATATGGAGTTGTTGACCCAAGAATTAGAATGGGGGCAAGATAATATGAGTAAAAATAAACAAGATTTTAATTTAAATAAAGAAGATTTTCAATTTGTTCAAATGAATGAGAAGATTTTTGATAAAAAATTTGAAACAAAAGCAGTTGGATATTTTGGTGATGCTCTTCGTCGATTTTGTAAAAATAAAAGTAGTTTAGTTGCATTTATTCTTTTAATGATAATTATTTTAATGGCCATATTTGTGCCAATGTTTAGTAAATATGACGCAACGACAATAAATATTTCTGAACAATATTTACCACCTAGAATTCCAATATTAGAAAAATTAGGAATCGCAGATGGAACTAAAAAAATTACTGGTATCAATGTTGACTACATCATTAGTGTCAATGATCCTATCGTGGATAGTCTTGTGGATGATCCTCAGAATACAGATCCGAAAAAAGATATTAAAAATTATTATTTCTTTGAATATATTGTTGGATATGATAGTATTGAAGATTTAAAGGATACTAAATATGAAACAATATTTTCTGGTGCTGTTACCTACAGAGTAGATTTTAAATATAATGTATACAAAGCTTTAACAAAACCAAGGTGGCTTCGAAGTCAAAGTTATGATGAATATATTAAATATCAAAAGGAAGGAATCATCAAACATAATGAAGAGGGGGAAGAATTAGTAGTTGTTAAAAAAGGAGCAGGTACTAATGAATTGATAAAATTTTGTAATGATAATAAAGATCTTGGCTATACACTTAATACTCCTAATTTAGAAGAAATATATTTTCAAATGACTGGAAAACGTATAGAGAAATTATATAATTATGAAATATTAATTGATCCACTCTTAAATCCTAATTATAAAGAAGTGTATCATTATTTTGGAACAGATAATTCTGGAAGAGATATGTGGGTTAGATTATGGCAAGGTACAAGATTATCATTATTAATTGGTTTATTTGTTGCTATTGTATCCATTACTGTTGGTGTAGTTTGGGGATCAATTTCAGGATACTATGGTGGAATGGTTGATTTAGTTATGGAAAGATTTACAGAAATTTTAACGGGTATTCCATGGATTGTTATAATGACCATTACTAAAATGTTATTGTTTGGTCATATAAATAATATTTTTATTGTTGCTATTTCACTAGTTTTGACAAGTTGGACAGGTACTGCTAGTATGGTACGTTCACAAATGTATCGTTATAAAAATCGTGAATATGTTTTATCATCTAGAACGCTTGGTGCAAAAGATATGAGATTAATATTTAAACATATTTTACCTAACGCTCTTGGAACTATTGTTACAAGTTGTGTATTAGTAATACCAAGTGCTATTTTCTTTGAATCATCAGTTGCATATTTAGGGCTTGGCGTTGATGCTTCAACTGTATCAATAGGTAATTTACTTAATCTTGGTAGGGATTTAGGAATTGTTCAATATCCATATTTGACTTTATTCCCTGCACTACTTATTTCAGTATTGATGATTTCATTTAATATGTTTGGAAATGGTTTAAGAGATGCTTTAAATCCTTCATTAAGGGGGTCTGAGTAATGGATAAAGACAATAAAAAGTATACTGTTGAAGAAAATATTCAAAATGACTTTGAATTGGTTAATGACGAAGATGTAAATACCAATAGTAAAGGACAAAAATTGAAAGAAAATTTGAAAAAAATTTTTACAAAAAAAACTTTACAAGAAAAATTTCCTAATCCGGATACTGAGTTAGAAATTCCTGAATATTTACCTTCTACACAAAGTGAAGATACAATTTTAAGAGTTGAAAATTTACATGTTTCATTTAGAACACCTAATGGGATTGTAAGGGCAGTAAGAGGAGTTAACTTTGATCTTAAAAAGGGTGAGACACTATGTATCGTTGGTGAATCAGGTTCTGGTAAGTCTGTTACAAGTCGGGCTATTATGGGTATTCTTGCAGGTAATTCAATTATTGATGCAGGACACATTTACTATGATGGTAAAGATTTAGTCAAATGTAAAGAAAAAGATTTTTATGCTTTAAGAGGTTCAAAAATTGGAATGATTTTCCAAGATCCGCTTTCTAGTTTAAATCCAATCATGAAAATTGGTAAACAACTAACCGAAGCTTTGATGCTAAAAAAGGGATTAAAAAAAGATGAAGCCAAAAAACGGGCAATTGAATTAATGGGTGAGGTTGGAATTCCCCAACCGGAAAAAAGATTTAAACAATATCCATTTCAATTTTCTGGAGGGATGAGACAAAGGATTGTTATTGCAATAGCACTTGCGATGGAACCGGAGATTTTAATTTGTGATGAACCAACCACTGCACTAGATGTTACAATTCAAGCTCAAATTTTGGATTTAATTAAAAAGTTAAAAAAGGAAAAAGAGTTAACGATCATATTTATAACCCATGATTTAGGCGTTGTTGCTAATATGGCAGATCGGATTGCGGTAATGTATGCTGGTAAAATTGTAGAATATGGTGATGCTTCAGATGTTTTTTATGATCCAAGACATCCATATACTTGGGCTTTACTAGAATCAATGCCATCTTTGGCTACTTCTAAAAGGTTGTCAGCAATTCCTGGTACTCCACCTAATATGATTTATCCACCTAAAGGTGATGCTTTTGCAGCAAGAAATCATTATGCAATGAAAATAGATTTTGAACGTCAACCCCCATTTTTTAAAGTTAATGATAATCATTATGCTGCAACCTGGTTATTACATCCAGATGCTCCTAAAATTGAAAATCCATTGAAAAATCGCTACGAAAGTCAAAGAAAACTTCATCATATACAGGAGGATGGTTCAAATGAATAAAGAATTAAAAACGGAAAATCAAGTGTTACGAACAAAATATAATGGACCTATTCTTGAATTAAAAAATGTACGTCAATACTTCCAATCTGGTTGGGGTAGAGGCAAAGTAGTTGTGAAAGCTGTTCATAATGTTAGCTTTGATGTCAAAAAAGGTGAAGTTTTTGGGTTAGTTGGCGAATCAGGATGTGGTAAAACAACCACAGGAAGATCAATTATAAAACTATATAACATTACAGATGGTACAATTATATTTAAGGGAGTGCCGATTTCTCAAGGAAATCGTAGTTTTAAGATAAAAATAAAAGAATTACGTTCTAAAATTAATGAAGTTAAAAAAGCCGAAGAAGAGGCAATTGCTGAATTGAAGGGTGATTTATCTTTACAAGAAAATGATACGAATGCGACAATTGCTACTAATAATAAAATTGAGTTAGTCAAAAAAGAAAGCAGTGAAAAAATCGCTCAGCTAAAAAATGAAATCAATTACAATTATGAACGCATTAGAGAGTCAAAAGAGATCAATAAGCGGAAAAGAGACTTGATGGATAAAATGCAAATGATATTTCAAGATCCGATTGATTCTTTGGATCCAAGACTGACAGTTAAGGAAATAATTGCTGAGGGAATGTATATAAATGGAATTAAAAATCCGGAATATATTAATAAAAAGGTGAATGAAGCATTAGAATTAGTTGGTCTATTACCAGACCATGCAAGTCGTTATCCTCATGAATTTAGTGGTGGGCAACGTCAAAGAATTGGAATTGCAAGAGCATTAGTAGTCAATCCTGAACTTATTATAGCAGATGAACCGATTAGTGCCTTAGATGTTTCAATTCAAGCTCAAATAATAAATCTTTTGAATGATATTAGGAATGAAATTGGCTTATCAATATTATTTATTGCTCATAATTTGTCAGTTGTAAAATTTTTCTGTGATAGAATTGGGGTAATGTATTATGGTAGAATTGTAGAAATTGCAACACCAGATGAACTTTTTGCTCATCCATTGCACCCATATACTAAATCATTGTTATCAGCTGTTCCTTTACCAGATCCGGATTATGAGAAAAATCGAAAAAGAATTTTTTATAATCCTAAATTAAGAAAATATACAGAAGATAAACCGATGATGACTGAAATTAGAGAAGGACATTTTGTATATGCTAGTAAAGATGAATTAGCTAGATATGAAAAGGAACTTAAAGGAGAAGAAGTTGAACCAGATCCTACGCTAATTGAACTGGAATAAAATGAAAAAAATCCTAAAAAAGTATTGAAAAAGACATAAAAATATGATATAATTAGAATAGAGGTGACAATAGTGATACAAATATATACTACTCCAAGTTGCGCATCATGCCGTAAAGCAAAAAAATGGTTCGATCAATATAAGATACCATATTCTGAAAAAAATATTTTTAGCATAAAACTTAGCAAAGATGATATCTTTAAGATGTTAGCCAATAGTGAAAATGGATTTGAAGATATTATATCAACTAGATCTAAAATATTTAAGGAAAAAAAATTAGATCCCGATAGTATGAGTGTGAAAGAGTTAGTTGAATTTATTATTGAATATCCTAGTGTATTAAAACGTCCCATTATTATAAATGAAAATGAACTTCAGGTTGGTTATAATAATGAGGATATAACAATCTTTTTACCAAAAGAATTGCGAAATATTGAAGCCTTTAGTGGCTTTGATAGTGATGATGCATTAAATATAAAGTATTCTAAAAATAAATAAAAAATAGAAAGAAAAAATCTCTCTATTTTCGTTTATTACTTTAATATAATTATATTATATATTTTATTTTGTATTTGAATTGCCTATAAAGTTTATTAAGAATTTCTTAACTAACTTTATAGGTTTTTATTTATGTTAGAATAATGATGAATAATTATATTTTTTTTCGCAAAGCATCATATGCTCGTTTAATCTTGGGTTGACTTTTTTTATATGTAATACCAAATTCACGAACAATTTCAACAAATTCACGTTTTCCTGCTTCATATGATGTTGCTTCATATTCAAGTTCATAGTCAACGGTATCGACATATTTACACTTATCAATTGCAAGTTGTCCTTTTTTATAGGGGAAACCTATTCGATAGGTTGAAAGTGACATATAATTGACTAACAATTGTCCCTTAATAACATCCTCTAAATCTTTTTGAATTTCTTCAACAGGTACAATACCTGTTGATAAAAATTGATCAAAAGTTTCTTTGTTAATATTTTCATTAATTTCTTGTAAAACATATCCTTTTTTTCTTTTCAAAGTTACAATATATTTATCTTTATCAAGCATTCTAACTCTAAGACCTATATCGGAGGCTTTAAGAGTGAATCGAGATGTGTCAAAATAATAGTTGATTTGAAGATTTCTTTTGCAATCTTTGAATTTTTCACAAAGTTTAATATATTCATCTTTGGTTAATAATGTTTTAAATTCAATTTCTAATTCTTTAGACATAAATATTACCTCATTATTAATTTTTATACTAAATTATTATACATAAAAAAAATAAAATATCAACTAAAAAACTAATTAATTTAAATGAATTAAAATCTTTGAGAAAAAACAAAAAATGTGATATAATATTTTTAATAAGAGGATGGTGTTTATGAATAAAAGGGAATTTAATTGGAATCATTTTTTACAACCATATGAACTTGCGGTAGAAGGTTTCATTTTAAAAATTGAAGGCATAAAAAAACAATATCAATTGAGAAGAAGTTATTGTCCAATTGAAATTGTGACTGGTAGAGTTAAATCACCAGATAGTATTTTAGACAAAGCCAAAAGGATGAATGTCAAATTTGAAAATATTTCTAAAGAAGTATATGATATTGGTGGGGTTAGGATTACTTGTAAATACATTGAAGATGTTTATAAAGTTGCAGATCTTTTAAAAAGCAGAAAAGATGTAAAATTAGTAGAAGAAAGAGACTATATTAAAAATATTAAAGCTAGTGGATATAGATCATTACACTTAATAATGAGATATAATGTTGAGACAATTGATGGACAAGTTCCAATAATTTTAGAATTTCAAATTCGAACTCATGCGATGCATTTTTGGGCTAGTATTGAACATTCATTAAAGTATAAATATCAAAAACAAATTCCAGATTCTTTGAAAGAGCGATTAAAGAGTGCTAGTGTTGCCGCATCTAAATTAGATGAAGAAATGTCTTCCATCCATAAGTTAATTCAAGAATTAGAAGGAACGGAATTTACTTCTAGTCAAGATCCATTAGAAAATGAAATTTCAATGTTTGACTTAAAAAAATGGTAAAGAATGATTAAAAGATATATTGTTGATGAAGATTTGATTTTGAAGGAATATTTGAAAAAAATAGGTATTTTTTCAAATATTCAAAAAGAAATAAAAAAATTGAATGGTCAATATTTAGTAAACGATCAGACGGTTGATAATTGGTATCAATTAACTAAAGGTGACAAATTAGAAATTGTTTTTCCTGCCTCTGTTCAAGGTCCTAATATTAAATCAATAAAGAAAGACTTTGAAATTTTATATGAAGATGCTTATTTTTTAATTATCAATAAAGAAAGTAATATTGCTTCTATTCCAACAAGAAAGCATTACGATAAGTCATTAGCTAATTATGTGATGTCATACTATAAAATAAGAGGTATTATTGCCAATGTTCATTTTATCGGTAGATTAGATTATGCAACATCGGGAATCATTGCCATTGCCAAAAATCCATATATTTTAGCCCTAATGAAACAAACCCCAATAGTAAAACAATACCTTTTAGAAGTAGAAGGTATCATTCAAGCAAATGAAGGTATAATAGAGGGGGGGATCGAAAAGGATGAAGAAAGCATAATTAAAAGAAAATTAAGTCATAATTTTATGAATAGTAAGACCACATATAAAGTTTTAAAAAGAAGTGGTGATAAAACACAGGTTTTAGCAACCCTTCATACGGGTAAAACCCATCAATTAAGATTACATTTTGCAAGTATGGAACATCCAATTATTGGCGATGAGTTATATGGAAACAAAACAAACGATAATATTTTACATCTTCATAGTCATTATTTAGAATTTAAACATCCCGTTAATCAAAAAATAATTAAAATTATTTCAACTCCTAAATGGTTTACACTTTAAAAGTGTAAATCTTTTTTATAATTGAATATTTTTTTCTAGAATGTTATCAATTAAACCATATTCTTTGGCTTCATTTGTATCCATATAAAAATCTCTATCCGTATCCTTTTCAATGACTGATAAATCTTTATTGGTTTGTTCAGACAAAATGGTATTTAAAATTTTTTTGGTTTTAATTATTTCTTCTGCCATAATTTTAATATCACTAGCTTGCCCTTGAGCTCCACCAAGTGGTTGATGTATCATAATTTTAGTATATTTTAAAGCAAAACGTTTCTCTTTTTGGCCACTAGAAAGCAAAAAAGCAGCCATACTAGCACAAATACCCATTCCTATTGTGACACATTCGTTGGGTATATAGTTCATAGTATCATATATAGCAAGGCCAGCCGTAACTGATCCGCCAGGAGAGTTGATATAAAGATAAATGTCTTTATCTTTATCAACACTAGACAAAAATAATAATTGTGCAATTACACTTGCACTCATTGCATCATTAATTTCTCCAAAAATTAATATAATGCGATCTTTTAAAAGTCTTGAATAAATATCAAAACTTCTTTCACCTCGTGATGTTTGTTCAATGACAACGGGAGTTAAGTACATATTTTTCACCTCAAATATATTATAATCATTTTGATTGTCAAAAAAACAAAAAAGATGTAAGTAGCCTATACAAAAAAGATAAAATAAAATATACTATAATAGAAAGAGGTGAAATTGCTATGCAAAGATTTAATAATCCATTTATGAATAATAATTTTCCTGGTATGAATATGACTAATAATCAACAAAACAATGAAAATTTTCAAATGGATAATCAACAAACATGTGGATGTGGTTGCAATAATGTGAATGTAGAACAACCTAATTTTAATTGTTGCCAAAGACCAAAATGTCCAACTACTTACAAATGTTGTCCTCCAATTGTAACTTGTTCAAAGCAAGTAATTGATCAATATCATGTAACAAAACAACCATATGTTCACAATTATCATACAGAAGTGGTTCATCATCATGTAACACAAAACGAATTTATACCTAATTATACATGTAGTGAAGTACATGTTAACGAACCTAATAACTCTATGTTTCCAAGATAATAGCAATGTTTAGCTATAGGCCTACATTTAAGTAGGCTTTTTTTTTGCAAAGTTAAATAAATTATAGTATAATATAAACATAATAAAATCTTTGATTGGAAGAGTAAATAATATAATTTTATTTAGGGAGGATAAGTCATAGACTGAAAACTTATCTATAAAAGATATTATTGAAGTTCACCCATGAGTGGCTGTAAAAAAGCTCGTATTTCTGCGTTAAAGAATAAGAGGAGATAATGATTAAAACGAATCGTTTTAATTTGTCTTGAAAAAAGGTGGTACCACGAATGTTTCGTCCTTTGTTGGATGAAACTTTTTTATTTTGGAGGAATTTATGAATACTAAATTAGATGAAATTTTAACACAAGCATTATTAGAAATTGATAATGCCACAACTTTTCTTAAATTAAATGAGATAAGAGCGTTTTATACGGGTAAAAAAAGTCCTCTGGCTGAAATTATGAAGACGCTTTCTAATGCAACAATTGAGGATAAAAAAAGAATTGGTGCAGCATCAAATAATGTGAAACAACAAATAGAAAAGGCTTTATGCAATAAAAAAATTCAACTTGAAGAAACTGAAATTAATGAAAAATTAAAAGCTGAAACAATTGATGTGACAATGCCGGGATATGAAACTAGACAGGGTTCTATTCATCCTTTAAATAAGGTGATTGAAGAATTAGAAGATATTTTTACTGGTATGGGGTATAGTATTGCGGAAGGACCGGAAGTTGAAATAGATGTATTTAATTTTGAAATGCTAAATGTTCCCAAAGGTCATCCTGCTCGTGATATGCAAGATTCTTTTTATATAAATGATAACCTTCTTATGCGTACACAAACATCTCCGGTTCAAGTAAGGACATTACTAGAAGCGCAAGGAAAACCTGTAAAAATAGTTTGTCCAGGTAAAGTATATCGACGTGATGATGATGATGCTACCCATTCGCATCAATTTATGCAACTTGAAGGATTGGTGGTAGACAAAAATATTACAATGTCAGATTTAAAAGGAACATTAAGTTTACTTATGAAAAAGATGTTCGGTGAAAATCGTAAAATTCGTTTTAAACCATCCTATTTTCCTTTTACCGAACCAAGTGTGGAAGTGGATGTGAGCTGCTTTAAATGTGGGGGAAAGGGTTGTCCAATGTGTAAACATACAGGTTGGATTGAAGTTTTAGGAGCTGGTATGGTACATCCTCATGTTTTAGAGGGCGCAGGATATGATCCTAAGGTTTGGAAAGGATTTGCTTTTGGGGCTGGTATTGAAAGATTAACAATGTTAAGACATAATATTGATGATATTAGAAATTTTTATGTAAATGATTTTCGCTTTTTGAAACAATTTGAAGGAGAAAGATAATATGATAGTATCTTATAATTGGTTAAAAGAACTGGTAAAACTAAATGTTTCAGCTGAAAAATTAGCTGAAGAAATGTCATTATATAGTGTAGAGGTAGAATCATTTAAGAAATTGATTGATGCGACTAATTTAGTTGTTGGACTTGTTACAAGTAAGAAAAAACATGAAAATTCCGATCATTTAAATGTATGTATGGTCAATTTTGGTGATTACGAGTTACAAATCGTTTGTGGAGCTCCAAATGTAGAGGTTGGACAAAAAGTTATTGTAGCCTTACCTGATGCCGTATTACCTGGTGGTATAATCAAAAAATCAACTATTCGAGGAATTGAATCAAATGGAATGATCTGTTCATTACAAGAATTAGGATTAGAATCAAAGTATATTCCTAGTGAATATGCTCATGGAATATATGTTTTAAAAGATGATGCCAAAGTAGGAAGTAATGCATTAGAATATTTATGTTTGGATGATTATGCAATTGAACTAGGTTTAACTCCCAATAGAATGGATTTGCTTTCAATGTTAGGAGTTGCTAATGATGTAAAGGCAATGTATCATAGTGAATGCATTCCCTTAAAATATGAATTTCACGAAATTGATAAATTAACATCAGATCAAATTCAAGTAACTCTCAATACGAAAAATTGTTATTCATATTATGCTAGAGTTATTGAAGATGTAACAATTAAAGAATCACCCAATTTTATTAAGGCAAGATTAATAGCAAGTGGTATTAGACCAATAAACAATGTCGTTGATATAACGAATTATGTTTTAATGCTTTTTGGTCAACCACTTCATTCGTTTGATAAAGATAAACTTGGTCATAATATTGTTGTTAGAAGAGCAAAAGATGGAGAAAAAACAGTTACTCTTGATGGTATTGAAAGAACGCTTAACAATAGTGATATTGTCATTACAGATGGAGAAAAACCAGTATGTATTGCGGGCGTTATGGGATCTCAAAATACGGAGGTTACCCCTTTAACAAAAAATATTGTTTTAGAATCAGCAGTTTTTAGACCTCTTAGTATTAGAAAAACATCATCTAAATTATCGCTTAGAAGTGAATCAAGTGTTCGTTATGAAAGAGGTGTAGATTTAAATCAATCACTTGATGCAGTTAATTATGCTTGTTATTTATTAGAAAAATATGCAGATGGAAAAATTTTAAAGGGTTATGTTCATCAAGGTATGAATCATATTGATGATAAATTATTAGTATTAGACGAAAAATACGTTGAGTCTTGTTTAGGTGTTAAAATTACTAAGAAAAGAATGATAGAAATTTTAACTTCTTTATCATTCAAAGTTGAAGAAGATCAACATAATATTTTAGTTTATGTTCCAAATCGAAGACTAGATATTACAATTAAAGAAGACTTAGTAGAAGAAATTGCTAGAATAAATGGCTATGATAAATTAGAGGAGACTCTCCCCTTAACAAATGTCAATGGTGGTCTAACAAAAAAACAAAAAATTCGTAGATTGATTAGACATACACTTTCTACTTTGGGTTTTAATGAAACTATTACATATTCTCTTGTTAATCCTCAAAGTGTTAACGAATTTTCATTTAGTGAATATCAAAATGATGATGTGATAACATTGAGTCATCCAATGAGTGAAGATCATATGGTTTTAAGAAAAAGTTTGTTGCCATCACTTGTTGAAGTTTTAAAATATCATCAAGCAAGAAAAATGAAGGACAATATGTTTTTTGAAATGGGGAAAAAATATTATCAAGATGGTGAAGAAACCTATGAAGAAACGTTACTTTCTGGAATAGCAACAGGGATGATTCCTGATAATCCATGGCATAGCAATCATAAAAATATTGATTTTTTCTATGTAAAAGGAATATTAGATTTATTATTTAGGAAATTAAGGTTGGAAGTTAAATATGAGGCTGTCGAAAATCCACCAAAAGAACTTCACCCCAATAGGGTTGCAAAAATTGTATTAAATCAAAAAACAATTGGTTTTATTGGTGAGTTGCATCCAAAATATGTTAAAAAACAAGATATTGATGAAAGCTATGTTTTTGAATTATTTTTAGACACAATGCTTAGTGAAGAAAAGCCTATTATTTCGTTTACGCCAATATCAAAAGTTCCCTCAGTAGAGCGTGATTTAGCTTTGGTTATGAATCTTAATCAAAATATGGGTGAAATAATTGAAGCCATTAAGAAAAGTGATAAAATGATTTCTAATGTAAAAATATTTGACGTTTACATTGGTGAAAAAATAGCAAATAATCAAAAAAGTGTAGCACTTAGAATAACTTTAGAATCAAATGAAACTTTAACAGAGGAAATTATTTCTACCAAAATTAATAAAATTTTGAAGTCTTTAGCATATCGGTTTGGTATAACGTTAAGATCATAAAATCCCAATTTTGGGATTTTTATTTTTGCCTATTTATTGCAAAAAGGAGTATTGTATAGTATAATAAATTTAGATAAGAGTGATATATGAAGGGATAGTATGATAAGTAATAAAAAATATAAAAAAATAGTTGTTTTGGGTGCAGGCGGTTCTGGTAAAACTACTTTAGCAAAGAAATTAGCAAAAAAAAGTGGTATCAAAGTTTATCATTTAGATAAAGAATATTGGCTACCAAATTGGCAAAAGCCTGATTATAAACAATGGGAGAGTAAGATTGAAAACTTAACCAAACAAGACAATTGGATTATGGATGGAAATTATATTGATACTTTAGATATTCGTTTATCTAATGCTGATTTAGTAATAATGCTTGATATCAAAACTTCAATTTGTGTGAAAAGTATCTTTTTTAGAACAGTTAAAGGCTTTTTTGTAAAAAGAGTAGATTTAGGTAGTGGATGTAATGAACAATTCAATCAGGCATATTATGAATTTATTGATTGGGTGAAAGTATTTAAAAAAGATTATTTTCCCCAATTGATCAATATATGGATGAAATATCCTCATATTGATTTGAAAATATTTAAAACTAGAAAAAGTGCAAGAAAATTTGTAGAAGGGATACTTGATGATAATAATGAAAAAATATAGATATTTATTTTTAACTATTATAAGTGTTGGATTGATGGTACTTTGTTCTTGTAAAAAGGAAAAATTTATAGTCAGTTTTAATACACTTGGTGGCTCTTATATTGAGTCTCAAGAAATAAATAAAAAAGATCTTGTTAATCAACCTAATGATCCCATTAAAGATGGATACCGGTTTGCTGGTTGGTATACAACTGAATCTGTTACAGAAGGAAATAAGTATAATTTTAATGATCCTGTTATCAACCATTTTGTTCTTTATGCAAAATGGGAAAAATTGGAATATACAATAGTTTATCATCTTGATGGTGGTCAAATGCCAACATCTTATCCAACAGGTTTTTTAACGGATGAATATGTTGAATTACCCATTCCAACTAAAGAATATTATCGTTTTTTAGGTTGGTATGAAAATGATGAAAAGATAGAATGTATTACTAATAAAAATTATAAATTGGTTGCAAAATGGGAACAAACAAAATGTCGAGTTGATTTTATGAAAGATGATGATGATTTGTTTTCATCAATTGTTGTTGAAATGAATGAAACAGTTGATTTACCAAGTGTACCTACTAAAGAAGGTCATATTTTTAAAGGATGGGTTTTAGAAGGAGAAATCTTTGATAATCAACTACCAATTAACAAACATCTAAAAATTTATGCCAAGTGGGAAAAAGTTATGTATACAGTTGATTTTACAACCTATAGTGATAGTACAATTGAGTCGATTCAGGTTTTATATGGCGATAAAATTGAAGAACCAATTCAACCTGTTAAAGAAGGATATGATTTTACTGGATGGAATAGATATGGTATAAAATATGATTTCAATCAACCTGTTACAGGTAATGTAACTTTAGCAGCTGGATGGGAAATGAAAAAAGAAGTATTAGATGATTATTTAAGTAGTTTGATACCAACTGTTGTGACGACAAATTTAAATTTAATTGAATCTTTAAAATTTTGTAGTGCTACTTTTATTTGGAGTTCTTCTAATAAAAAAGTGTTAACCGATACAGGAGTTGTAAAAAGATTTACAACCGATACAAATTTAAAACTAAGCGTACAAATATTATATAGTGATAAAGAATATTCCCTTTCTTTTGATATTTTAGTACCTAAACTTATTTTAAAACCTTTAATGAAAGGGAAAATTGTTAGTGGTTATTTATATGATTATGGAGGATTCTCGGGATTATCAGATAAAGCATTAGAACAATTAGATTATATAAATTACTCGTTTGCAACCATTTCCAATGGTGAGGTTCATCTATCTAGCAATATGAAAGTAGAAAAGGTATTAGAATATCGGAATAAGGGAATTAGAATTGGTCTTGCAATCGGTGGTTGGGGTTCTGGTGGCTTTAGTCCTGCTATGAAAACCGAAGAGGGGAGAACAAAACTAATTGATTCAATTATGAGAGTAATAGATGAATACCAATTTGATGGAATTGATATTGATTGGGAATACCCAACTAGTAGTGTGGCTGGTATTGAATCGGATCCAAGTGATCGAGCGAATTTAACCTTATTTTGTCAAGAATTAAAAGAAAGAATGATAGAATACCGAGATGATTTAATTCTTTCGATTGCAATTACAGCTAGTACTAAATATTATGATTTAGTAGCTTTAAATAATTATGTTGATATTTTCAATGTTATGACATATGATTTTGCAATGGGCACTAAAGCACAGCATGATTCTGCTCTTTATACAACTAGTGTTTCACCTAGTTCTTTAGATGCAAGTGTTAGTTTTGTTAGTAAATATGTTGATAAGGATAAAATTATTCCTGGTGCTGCATTTTATGTTAGAAAAGGTACTTTTAGTGATGGTGTTAGTCAACAACTGGGTAGTTCATTAAAAACTTCAATGGGTTCTGGTTCAATGACGTTTGCAAATTTAATGAATTTAATAGAAAATAATGATCAATATATAGAACAATATGATGAAAGTGCTAAAGCAGCTTATATAATTTGTAATAATGTATTTTATAGTTATGATAATGTAAAGAGTATAAAAGATAAATGTCAATATGTAAAAGAAAATAATCTTGGAGGATTAATGTGCTGGGAACTTACGCAAGATTATATTGATAGTAATGGTGTAGCCATTTTAGTTAATGCAATGTATGAATCTTTAAAATAGAAAGAACCTCTATCTTGATAATAATATAAAATCAAGAAAGAGGTTTTTTTCATATCACAATATAAAAAATAAAAGTATTTAATCAAAAAAGATATATAAAATATTTTTTTTTGATATAATAGATATAAGGAAGGAAAATAACTAAGGAGGTACATATGAATATTGGTCAAAAAATAAAAACTCTTAGAGAAAATAATAACATATCAATAGAAGAGTTAGCAAAAAAAATAAATGATAGTGTAGAAAATCTTCTGAAGTACGAAAATAACGAATTAGAACCAACTCTTGATAAAAAACTAGCTCTATCCATTGTTCTTGGTGTAACTCTTAGTGATTTAAGTTATAGTATTGAACAAAAAGTTGCAAATGTTAATGATAATGTATTAGATCAAACTGAAGGATCTGTTTTAGAAGAAATTTTGAAAAAAGTAGATTTAGAAGAAATTCCTTTTGCAAGTTCAAATATAATCTATTCTGAAAATATTTTTAATAAAATTTTTAAAAAAGATTATCAACGTTATTTTATTCAGTTTATGATATCATTTTTTGGTTATGTATTAGTTGGTGTATATGCTATTGTATCTAAATTTAATATAATTGCTTACATATGCTTCGGTTTTGCGGCATACGCAGTTATTAAAATTATTTTTACATTAATCAGATTTAAAAATGGCAAAAAAGAATGGTTAGAACAATATAATAATGTAAAAAAAGAATATCAATATTATAATGAATATATTAAAATTACATCCGATGATATAAGATATCCAGAAATCACCTTTAATTATAAAGATATAATTAGAGCAATTGAAAAAGAGGGACTTATTGTTTGTATGGTAAATAGCGAACAAAAAGCGATTGTCACAATTGATAAAAATACATTAGATGATGAGAGTCTAATTAAAGTTAGAACTTCAATTCAAAAAAATTGTCCGAATTACATTAATATTGAACAAATGCAATTACAGAAACAAAATGTAAATAAAAAAACAAGAATTTTGAATGGTATTTTATGGAGTTTGACCATTCTTTCAGTTCTAGTTTTATTTATTATTAAATTTATTTTTAATTTAACCAATAGTGATAATACTTTACTGAATCAGATTATTGTTTATTTAGTAGCTCTTATTTTTCCTATTGTTTCCATAATAATGGGGATTGTTGCTTATAAAAAATATCAATTTAAAAGTAGCAAAAATATTATTGTTGGAGCAATTGTAGGCATCATTTGTCTTTTTAATATTGGATTGGTTCTAATGAATCATAAAATATTAACAAGCAAGAATAATAATCAATTAATTGAAACAATCAAGAATACTACACAAACGCAGATGCCTAGGGATTATTATACAATTTATTTTGAAAATGAATTAGACAGTATAACAAATGATGATATTCATTACAATATTGAAACTTATCAAATATGGACTTTTAATAAAAAAGCTGAAATTGAAGAATTAGAAAATTCAATTAAAAATAATTTCAATTGGAAAAGTAAAAATGATGATATAAATTATAAAAATATTTTTCCTATTTATGAAGATGCTAAAAAGATGCTAACTAATTTGGGATATGAATTTGTGGAAAATGCTGATTATTTTTTAGTATTAAATTTAAATCAAAATAAGGTTGGTAATTTAGATTATGAAAATGGTGATAAATATGTAATACTTTCATATTATGATAGTAGTAACTATTTATTAGCAGTTGAGTTTACATGTTTAGTTCTCAGTGAGTAAAATATGAAAAATATATTTATAGACAGATTTGAAAAAAAATGTTAAAATTAATATATAAGTGGTCTGTCACAAAGGAGGGGCCAAGAGCCCCTTTTATTTGAATTGAAAATCAAGGAGGAAAGAAATAGTGATAAAAGCATTACTCGAAAAAATAAAAGAGTCTTTACTGGCAGTTGTTCCAATAACAGTAGTTGTTTTAATATTATGTTGCATTTTTCCCGTTTCTGGCTGGACGATATTTGCTTTTTTGATTGGTGCTATTATGCTTATCTTTGGGTTAAGTTTTTTTAATCTTGGTGCAGATTCTTCTATGATGAAATTGGGTGAACAAATAGGACAATTTGTCACCAAAAAGAAAAATATTTGGATTCTCATCGGTGTTACTGCTGCAATTGGGCTAATAATTACGATTGCTGAACCTGATTTGATGGTTCTTGCCGAACAAATGCAACATACAATACCAAAAGGATTATTGATTATTATGGTTGCTCTTGGCGTTGGAGTTTTTTTAGCACTTGCTTTAGTTCGAATTGTATTGCAAATTAAATTAAATGTAATGTTAATTATTCTATATGCCATAGTATTTATTATTGCTATTTTTGTTCCTAATGAGTTTATTGCGGTAGCCTTTGATTCAGGTGGTGTTACTACAGGGCCAATGACGGTACCATTTATACTTGCTTTAGGTCTTGGGGTAGCTGGTGCTCGAGGTTCTAATGCTTCTAAAGATGATTCTTTTGGCTTAGTTTCCTTTTGTTCAATTGGTCCTGTTTTAATGGTTTTAATTTTAGGATTATTTTTTAAAAATCCGAATGTTGATAGTAGTGATGTAATTTCATTTCATACTTTTTCTGAATTTTCAAGTTATTTTGGTAAACAATTATTAAAGATGATGGGAGAAATAGGACTAGCAATTTTACCGATATTAGCATGTGTTATTTTATTCAAATGTATTTTAATGAAAGATAATAAGAAAAATATTTTAAAAATGTTAATAGGGTTAGCATATACATATGTTGGATTAGTTGTTTTTCTAACAGGGGCTCATATAGGTTTTATGCCTGTGGCAAATATGTTAGGTGAAATTATTGGGTCTAGAAATATTAGATGGATTTTGATACCATTAGGAATGCTTATGGGTTTCTTTGTTGTTATGGCAGAACCAGCAGTGAGTGTCTTGAACAAACAAGTAGAGGAATTAACAAGTGGAGCAATTTCAAGAAAGACAATGCTTTTTAGTTTAGCAATTGGAGTAGCAATTTCAGTAGGATTATCGATGTCAAGAGTTATTTTTGATTATAGTATTTGGTATATCTTAATACCAGGATATGCAATTGCAATTGGATTGATGTTTTTTGTGCCGAAAATTTTTACAGCCATTGCTTTTGATTCAGGTGGAGTGGCTAGTGGACCAATGACCGCAACCTTTTTATTACCACTTGCTAGTGGTGCTTGTATGGCTATTTATGAGTCTTCTCCCAATTATGCTACTAAAATGTTACAAAATGGTTTTGGTGTAGTAGCATTAGTAGCAATGACTCCTCTTATTGTTATTCAAATTGTTGGTCTTGTTTATAAGATTAAGACAAAGATTATGGCAAGAAGTATCGTATTAGAACTTGAACCAATCATTGAATTTGATATTGATTATCAAGAAATGGAGGAAAAAGCCAATGAATAGAAAAATTACAGGGATGCGACTTTTTGTAACTATTGTAGATCGTAATATGGGAAATCGAGTTGTTAAATTATTTGAAGAAGTGGGCTCGCATTATCATCAGATTATATATGGTAAAGGAACAGCACCAAAAGAAATATATGATTATTTAGGTTTTGGTGTTATTGAAAAAGAAGTAGTTTTATCACTTGCTCCAACCGATTTAGTTCCTTTTATGATCGATGTTTTAAGAACAGAGTTGCATTTTGATCAACCTGGTCATGGTGTTGCTTGTACAATTCCGCTTGATAGCGTTGCGGGAAAAAGTGTTTTAGATGAAATACTTAGGGAAAATAAATTAACAGAAGATAGTATAATGAATAATATTAAGGAGGAGAAATAGAATGCGTCATTTAATACTTGCAATTTGCAATAGTGGAAATGCTGATGATGTAATGAGTACCGCAAAAGAAGCTGGTGCTCGTGGGGGTACGATAATTCATGCGAGAGGATCTGCCCAAAAAGATGCAGAACATTTTTTAGGAATTACTATTCAACCTGAAAAAGATGTAATAATGATTATTGTAGATGATAATTCTAAAGCTCCTATAATGCAAGCCATTTCCAAGAATCATGGGATTGGTACGAAATCACATACTGTAACAATATCTTTACCAGTTGATGATATTGTAGGTTTAGATTTAAAATAATAAATTTTTATTGACAAAAAAATAAAAAGGATTATAATATAGATGTAGTTAATGGAAAACATTAACATCAAAAAGGAGTGTCATATATGAAAGATTTTGTAAAAACTTTAGATGATCTTCCAAGAATAGTAAAATTTATTTTAGTTTTAATTGGAGATTTATTTGCTAATGTTTATCGTCTATGCCGATCAATTGCTAAAAACAATGTACTTGGCATTATACTTGCGGTATTATTACTTTTAACAGGTGGATTTTTAATTCTTTGGATTATTGATCTTGTAATGATTGTTGTAAAAGGTACAGTTTGGTGGATTGATTAATAAAAAGGTATCATAATTTGAAAATAAAATTTCATTTTATGATACCTTTTTTATTTGGGATAGTCTTTTAGAATAAGTTTTGATGATATTCTTTTTTCTTTTATATTATCTAAATTTAGTAATAAATGATATAATTCGTTAGTTATAGCCTCAGGAGTTGACGTTCCACTATATAATATGATTTCTTTATACTTTTTTATATTTTGAAAATTAAGTTCAGAAATGCTATCAATAAATAAGACATCGCTTTTGTTTATTCTTTTTGCCATTTCATATAGTTTATTTGAATTATTGCTAGATTTATCACCAATTACAATAATAAGTGCAGGCGATAAAAAACAATGATGTTTCAGTTCTAAAAGTGATTTTTGTCTTTTTTCACTAACTTTACAAATCATATCCATTTTTTCTAGATTTGAAAAGTTTGATTTTAAATTATGAAATATATTTTCAATATCATAGGATGACATAGTAGTTTGGTGACATAAAAGAGGTTTCTTAAATGTCAATTGAGTTATATTATGGTTAACGAGATACACATTTTCAGATAATGAGAGAGCCGTTTCGGTTTCAGGGTGGTTAGGTTTACCAACAAATAGAATTTCATAGCCGTTATCAATTGCTTTTTGCATTTTGTTGAAAGTTAGTTTAACGTAAGGACAAGTAGCATCAATAATAGTAAGTCCCATCTTTTGGGCTTTATGTCTTACTTCCTGACTAACACCATGAGCAGTAAAAATAACGGTACCACTTTCAATTCTATCTAGCATATCAATTCTTTTCTCTCCCCTTAGAATGATAATACCTAAAGATGTCAAATATTCATTAATATGATGATTATGTACTAAATCACCTAGTAAATAAATTGGTCTAGGGACATTTTTATTTTTAACAAGATCTTGTACAATATAAATAGCATTTTTTACACCATAACAAAAACCGATTTCTTTTGCTTTTGTAATAATTCGCATAAAATTCACTCCCATATATAATACCATTATAAATAAAAAACATTCTTTTTGCAAATCATTAGTTAATAAGTTGAAAAAGAAATTATATTTTGGTATAATAAACAAGTAAAAAATGAATAATAAAATATTAGGAGGAAATTATGTCTATAACTACTGCTGATTTTAAAACTGGTATGACAATACTTTATAATAATCAAATTTTTACAATTGTGGATTTTCAGCATGTAAAACCAGGTAAAGGTCAAGCTTTTGTACGTACTAAATTACGTAATTTAAGAACAGGTACAACTACAGAATATTCATTCAATGCTGGTGAAAAGTTAGAGCAAGCAATGATTGAAAAAAGAAAAATGCAATATTTATATGGTGGTTCTGAATATTGTTTTATGGATATGGAAACATATGAACAAGTAGAAATTCCAGCAGAAAGATTGGAATGGGAATCTAAGTTTTTACTTGAGGGAATGAATATTGAAATTGTTTTTTATGGTGATGAAATTTTAGGGGTAAATTTGCCAGAAAAAGTTTCTTTAGAGGTAACTGAAGCATCACCAGCTGTTGCGGGGAATACAGCAACTAATGCTTTAAAAGAAGTAAAATTAGAAACTGGTCTTGTTGTAAAAGTTCCAATGTTTATAGAACAAGGTGATAGAGTCGTTGTTTCTACATGGGATGGAAAATATAATTCAAGAGGATAGAAAAATTTAAGTGTGAATAATTTGCTTTTTCACACTTTTTTAATTTTATTGTGATATAATATATCAAAAGGAGAGATGATTAATGAGAAAAGGATTAATTAGATTACATTTTATTTTTGTTTTTTTAATATGTTCAATTGGTTTATTTGGTATAAATAGTAATGCTGATGAAATTAAAATCATTGATACTGAATATGCCACTTATCAAGAAAACGAAAGGTTAATTAATCAAGACTTGGGTTATGGTATTGAACATATCAAAACAACCGCAATTTCCACTGCGAAGCGTTGTAATAATGATTCTAATTCTATCAATAGTCCTCAAGTTGTTAATGTTTTAAGTGTACCTAGCACAAAAAATGTAAGAGTTGTGAATTATACTTATCCTACTTCTAACGGCTGGTCTAAACAAACACTTACTAAATTTGTACAATATTTTGAAGCTACCAACCCAGGATGGGTTGTAATTGCAGGTGTAAATGGTGATTTTTATGATTGGAAGGCTCATGATAAAGCATTGCCTTATCATACAACTGGAACAACAGTTTCAGATGGTGAAGTCCTAAGAGCAATTGAATCAAAAAGTATAGGATATACAAATAATGGTACTACTAATTCGTTTATGACTACGGATGCAATGACATTTACTGATTATCATGTACTTACAATTTATGATGAAAATGGTGAAGTTATTAAAACGTTTAATATAGATAAAATAAATGAAACTCCAAAGGCGGATGAACTTGCAGTCCTATATACCTATCGTACGAATATACATAAAGATGATGATGGAATTCCTGATGATTATGTTCAAACAAATATTGATGTTCCAAATACAAATAGTTATATTATAGAAAGACCGCAAAGATGTTTACCAACAGATATGCCACAAATATATGCAAAAGGGGAAATCAGTAAAATAAATGAAGCCACAACATTAGTTTTTGGACAATTTGCAATAGTAACAGATAATCAAGAAATAAAAAATTATCTAGAAATTGGTAGGACAATTCGTGTTCAAAAAGAAGTCATAGGTGATATGGCTGCTTGTGATCAAATAATGGCTGTTGGTTCAACCTTGGTTCAAAACGGAGAGGTATCTACAGATAATTCCGATGGTATGCGTCAGGATCGTCATCCTAGGACTTGCATTGGTGTAAAAGAAGATGGCACTTTAATGTTTTTTGTTGTTGATGGTCGTCAACAAGATAATAATATGTATGGAATGACTCAAGATGAACAAGGTGCAATGATGAAGTATTATGATTGTTATCAAGGATTTAATAATGATGGTGGTGGATCTTCAACATTTGGTGTTCGAAATGAAAATGGAGAATTTGTAATTATGAATTCTCCATCTGATGGTGAAGAAAGAACAAATAGCAATGCTTTATTAATTGTAGTTCCAGAATTAAAACTTAATTTTTCAGAATTAGAAGATGATAGTGTAAAACTTTCCTATGGTAATCTATCTAAAGGAATTGAAATTGAAAATGTAATGGTAACAATCAATGGAGTAACAAAAGAAATGAAAACGAATGAATTTATTTTTGATGGTCTTACTCCTAATACAATTTGTGAATTAAATTATTCATATGATATCATATATAATGGTGTTAAGGCAAGTAATGTTGGAAAAAAGCAGGTGTTCACAACTGGTAAAATTCCACCTAAAGTTGAAAATGCTATTTTTGATATAGTAGATGATAATGTAATAATACAACATAAAATAACAGATGTTAATTCTTTGGCTAGTTTTGGAACTATAAATTATAATGGAGGAATTGATTTTATCGATGATTTTTCATTGGAGCAAACAAGCATCACCCTTTCTAAGTTTAAGGATTTGAATATAAATATTTCTATTGATTATACAGTAGGATCAAATCCTAATCGAAATAACAGATTAATTGTTGATGTTTTGTGGTTTCCAAGTCAATTAGATTTATCTAACTACTATGAAGCAGAAAAAAATAGTTTGGACGTAATTATTGATGAAGTAAATCATAAATTGAAAACTGTTTCTTTAGAAGAACAAGTAGGATTGATATCAAATGCCAAAGAAGAAATGGCAAAAATTAAAACTAAAACTGTTATTCTTAATGAATATAAAGAAACAAAGAAAAATCAGTTATTAGCTAGTTTAGTAAATAAAAAATATAACAAAAAAAATCAAAAATTAATAGATGAAATAATAGAGAAAACAAATAATAATATAGATAATAGCGATAGTTTAGAGGAAATAGATGAAATTTTTCAAAACGCAATTGATGAAATAAATGAAATAAAAACAAAAGGTTGCAATTCAAATACCTCAGCATTATTATTTGCTTTATGTTCATCATTGATAGCAATTAAAATTTTATTAAAAAAATATTAATAATAAAAAAGTGAATTATCAGTAATTCACTTTTTATAATTTTTAAGATAAAAAATGGAAATTGTATAATTATTCAAAATAAGTTTATAATAATACTAATATGTTATAAATCATTAAAAAAATTAGTGAAAAATACCACTATTAAAATAACAACATTAACACATAATAAGATTGTGAAAGATGAGGTGATAGTAATGGACAAAAAAATAACTTGTAGACCATGTAAAGAAAAAAACAATTGGGAAATTGAAAATGAATTTGGTGTTGTTTTAGAAAAGCATTATAAAACAAAAGATGCTTGTGTTAAAGCAGGCCAAAAATTGGCAGATGAGTGTCATTGTGAATTATGTGTATGTGACACAACAAGTTGTAGTAATGAATAAGGGGGAAATTCCCTTATTCATTTTTATATTTCAAATTACTTGCAACAAAGTTTAAATTATGCTATAATATTAAAGCATTGTTATTGATATGCGGGCGTGGCGGAACTGGCAGACGCGCTAGATTTAGGCTCTAGTTCTCACGAGTGCAGGTTCGATTCCTGTCGCCCGCACCAATGGTTCCATGGTGTAGTGGTTAACATGCCAGTCTGTCACACTGGAGATCGCGGGTTCAAGTCCCGTTGGAACCGCCATTATTTTGGCTAGGTAGCTCAGTCGGTAGAGCAATGGACTGAAAATCCATGTGTCGCCGGTTCGATCCCGGCCCAAGCCACCATAATGAAAAATGAAGAACTAAGTTTCAAAACTTAGTTCTTTTTTTGAAAAAAAATGAGCCTACATTTTTTATGAGAAATTGTAAAGAAAATAAAAAATGAATATATCATATATATTCATTTATAGTAATATTATTCTTCCATTACTTTAGGTTTTTTCAAATATGGACATGTTTTTAAATTGATGCTACAGTCTCCATTGTAATAACAATCACCACATTTTTCTCTAGTAATTTTTTTAGTTGTTTTTGTCAATTTAATTTCCATAATATTCCACCTCTAAAATTAGTATAACCAAGTTTGAAAAAGATATGTAAAAAAAATAAAAAAAAATACTGATATGGTATAATAATAAAGAGGTGATAAAATGGCCGTTTATATAAATCATAAAGAATATGAATTTATTGAAGAAATGAGCATTTTTGAATATATTAGACAGTATCAAATTTTTTTACCATCACTTGATGAAAAATTAGATGAGTATGATAAAGAAGAGTTGTGTTATGTTGAAATAGAAGAACAATCACAATTGGTTAATGCAAAAGAGACTATGGTTTTAGATGAAATGCATATACTAACGAATTCTAAAAAAGTATATAGTTACTTACATGACTTCTTAAAGGTAAGAAGTGATCATTTAAAAGAAAAATTGAATCATATAATTGATTTAAAGCAAAGTGATTATAATATTCTTTTATGTAGTCCTGAATGTTATGATAGTTGTCTTAATAGATATAAAGAAAAAGGGTTTAACGATATTATTAGTTTAAAACTATTTCAAATGGTTGAATTTACCGAACTTACTCACGAATTTATCAAAAGGATTGCGAATAAATTAGATCAAAATAAAAATGATAAATTACTAGTTGTTGAACCACAAATAATAGCTCCTTTTAAAAAAATGTCATTAAATTTAAAACCAGCAGAAGAAATTGCGGCTCAATTGATAAAAACGTATTATAAGGAGATGCTTAAAATTGATACTAATATCAATATTTTGTATGTTACAACCAATATCAAAGAAGTGATATGTCATCATTCTAAAAGTAATTTATATATATCTATGATAGATGATATTGCTTGTTTTGATCATCTAGAGGTTAGGGCAGATTGGCAATGTTTTGATGGAAATATGAGTAGGGAAATATATAAAAAAATACCTGAATTTTTAAATGTTTCTTGTGACTATACAACGATATTCAAAAATCTAAGACAAATGGGATTAAAAGAGGAATCTTTAGAAGTATTTACAAATAAATTAGGTAAAGAAATTGTACTTACCTATCATGGCTTTAAATTAACTATTTTATTTACTGAATTATTTTTAACAAAAGAAGAAATAAAAGAATTATCTTATGACTTAATTTGGATTACCTATAAAGATTTTTCAATGCATATCAATAACGAAGAAGGTTTTCTTGGCGAATATAATTTAAATCGTCTTTATAAAAATGTTTTAGTTTATCCAGGATATTCTAATTTATTTAGGAGATATTGATGCATATTTCTAAAACGATATTCAAAAATTTATCACGATGTCATAATTTTATTTCTCTATATGATTTATATATAAATAGAGGATTACACAACATAAAAGAAATTGAGGGAAATAAAGTAGAACAAGATATAGAAAAGACTATATTCACATTAAAGGACAATTTATTTGATGTTAAAAACGAAAAAATTGAAGAAATATTTCAAGAAATGTTTGATGAAAAAACGGGGGATGATTTATTAAATATTACCAATGCTCAAATGGAGGCTTTTGCAAAAACCTTTACAGAAGTTGAAAGACTAGCTACTTGTTATATTGAAAAGGTGTTTCAACATCAAGTAGTTGCTTCTGTCAATACGTATAAACAAAAAAAATATTCATATAAAGAAGAAGGAAACCTTTTTTATTGTTATCTAGATGCTTATTTTGAAGATGAAAAAACGATTAAAATTTTTGAGGTTAAAGCAACTACATCTAAAAAGTATGATGATTTTTGTGTTATGATCAACAAAAAACCCTACTACTTTTTTGTAAAAGATAAAGACAATATTATTAGATATCAAGATATGAGTCATGTTTTTGATGAAAAAGAAAAGATGCGATTGGATAAAAAGCAAAAAATACTACTCGACCGATATTCCGATGTGGGAAAATATATATATGATATTTCCGTTCAACGACATATTATTGAAAATAGTTTGAAACAAAAAAATTCTTTTTTAGATAAAAAGATAGAATATTATTTAGTCGTTCTCAATGCCAATTATACTTTTAATGGTAAATATGATTGTGATAACAAGCCATTATATGATTTAGATGCAAATGGCGAGGCTTTATTTAAAATTTACGACATGAATGATTTATCGAAATTATATTTAACACAAATTGAAGAAGAAAAACAACAAATTTTAAAAAGAGAAAAATACTTAACAATTGGTCCTAAATGTTTAGGCAAGCATTGTGAATATAAAAAAACCACGATGTGTAAATTTTGTAAAGTATGTATGAAAGAAGTATTACAAGATGGTTCAATTTTAGAATATTTAAAAAAACAATATGCTTTTAGTAAGCCCACTAAGGATAATAAGAAAAAATATTATGATGTTTTTGAATTAATTAATCAAGGATTTTATAAAATAGATGATGTTAAAACCTATTTAAACAAAAAAGAAAATCTTATTCAATATGATTGTTATATAAATAATGAGATATATATTGATAAAGCAAGAATGAAAGAGGCAATTAAAAAAATTAAATATCCAGTATATTATTTGGATTTCGAAAGTTATAATTGTCCTCTTCCTCGTTTTAAAGGGGAACATCCATATACACAATCCTTATTTCAATATTCCCTACATGTGGAAAAAGCATTAGGTCATTGTGATTGTATTCAAGATCATTTTGAATATTTAGCCAAAGATCATCAAGATCATAGATTAGAGTTAATTGAGAGTTTGATTGCGCATATTGATTTAACAGATGGTGGCACCGTTATTGTTTATAATAAGTCTTTTGAGAAAACTAGATTAAAAGAATTAAGTTTCATTTTTAAAGATAAAAAAGATCAATTAGATAAAATAAATGATCATATTTTTGATTTGTTAGAGGTATTAAGAGGATCGAAAGAGTTATTTCCAAATACAAGTAGGGATAAGCCAAGTTTTACATATTACAATAATTTAATGCATGGTTCTTTTTCAATCAAAAAAGTATTGCCTCTTTTTACCAATTTAACATATACAAATTTAGATGTGAAAAATGGTACTGAAGCAATCCTTACATATGGGATGCTTCCTTTCTTGACTACAAAAGAATATCAAGAAAAATATGTAGCACTTCGCATATATTGTAGACAAGATACATGGGCAATGGTTGAAATTTTAAAAGGAATAAGGGAACAAATGAAAAATAAAGTAACTTAATTGGTTACTTTATTTTTTAATCGAGCATATAGATCATAACTATCCGCTTTTGTTATTTCAATTTCTATTATGTCACCCGCATGGATATAGTCTAGTTTTTCAGAATAAATATAGATATATCCGTCCACATCATCTGGGGCATAAGCGTAGTTTCTCACACAATAACGGGAGTTTTCTTTATCATAAAAGTCTACGATTGCAGTATAGATCTTACCAATAAAAGTTCGGTTTAAAATTTTAGAAAGTCTATTTTGAAAACTCATAATTTGGTCTTTGCGTCTTTCCATCACATCTTGAGGAACTTTAGGTTGCATTTGCGCACTTTTGGTATCTTCTTCATCAGAATAGGTAAAAACTCCTAGACGGTTAAAACGTTGCTTTTTGACAAAATCGAATAAAATATTAAAGTCTTCTTCCGTTTCTGAAGGAAATCCAACAATCAGAGTCGTTCTAATAATTGCATCATTTATTCTTTTTCTAATGGTTTCAAAAAGATTTTCTAAAAAAAACTTTCCACCTCTTCGGTTCATTTTATTTAAAATTCGATTGGATGCATGTTGAATGGGAATATCAAAATATTTGGCAACTTTATCGTTATTTTTAATTTCATCAATGAGTTCACTAGTAATTTCATCTGGGTAAAGATATAAAACTCTAATTATTTTGATTTCATCAATTAAAGAGATTTGATGAATTAAATCATGCAAAAAAAGATTATCTTTTTGATCAGTACCATATCGAGTGGTATCTTGACCAATAAGTGTAATTTCTTTTACACCGCGACTTGCTAAATATTTAGCCTCCTCAATTAGACTATTAAAATCTCTACTCCTAAAAGATCCTCTAATTAGTGGAATTGCACAATAACTACAGTGATTATTACATCCTTCCGAAATTCTTAAATAAGCACTATGGGGAAGGGTAGAAAGTACTCTATTTTGATAATCCATTTGATAGGATTTACTAGTAAGAAGAATTTTTTGGAAAAGTTTATCAATATGATCATAATCTCGAATTGGAAAATAGATGTCTACTTCGGGGATACTTTGTCGTAAATCAGATAGATATCGTTCAACTAAACAGCCCATAGCAATAATGATTTTACCTTTTTTATTTTCAGTAACATCTAAAAGAGTATCAATAGCTTCCTTTTTGGCACTTTCAATAAAGCCACAAGTATTCACAACAATAATGTTTGCTTCTTTAATATTATTGGTAATTTCTAAATTATATTTTTGTGCCACACCAAGAAAAAGTTCAGAGTCAATTAAGTTTTTAGCACAACCAAGTGAAATCATCCCAAGTTTCATATTATCATTCCTCGTTTTATGTTTCGTTTTATATTTATAATATTATATAACAAAATAAAATTTTTTTCAAATTTATTAGGTTTAATTTTTGACCTAAAGGTTTTTTTTTGTTATAATATATATAAAGTTTATTAAATGAAAGAAGGAAATAGATATGTCAAAACAATTTATCGTTGAAACCTCTGCTCGTCATGTGCATTTGACTGAAAGTGACTTTAAAATATTATTTGGCAATGAGGCAACACTTACAGTTAAGAAAAATTTATCACAACCAGGTCAATATGCATGTGAAGAAAGAGTGAGCATTGTTGGACCTAAAAAGGAAATTTCAGGTGTTTCTATTCTTGGTCCTTTTAGAAGTGCATCTCAAGTAGAGCTTTCCGCAACCGATGCTAGAAGTATTGGTTTACCTATTGTAATTAAAGAATCAGGGGATTTAAGAGGGACTCCTGGATGTAAAATTGTTGGGCCTAAAGGGTCTTTAGAACTTCAAGAGGGTGTAATAGTGGCCAAACGTCATATCCATGCCACAAGTGAAGATGCGAAAAAACTTGGTGTAAAGGATAAAGATATAGTTAGTGTTAAAATTAACACTCCTGAAAGATCACTTATTTTTGGTGATGTTGTGGTAAGAGTAAGTGATTCCTATGCACTTGCTATGCATATTGATACAGATGAAGCAAACGCATCAGGAATGGTTTTAGGGGTAATGGGAGAAATTGTTAAATTATAAAAATTGAAAAAGAAAGTCAAAAATTTTGGCTTTCCTTTTCTTTATATTAGCAAAAAAACAAAAAATAGTGTATAATATGTATACATGAAGAAAAAGGTGATAAAAATGATTTGTCCAAAATGTCATAATGAAAATAAATATGATGCTTTAACTTGCGATTTTTGTATGGCTAGACTACCAATGACAAAAGCAAGAGAAGAAGAAATCAAAAGAAAACAAAAAATAGAAAAAAAAGCTAAACTAAATAAATCAATAACTAAACTAGTGGGCTTATTGATGGGACTTTTTTTACTCATTGGAATTGTAGTTATTGTCTATCTGATTAGGAAGTAATTTTATGAGTGCTGTTTTAACAAAGGAACAATTACAACAAAAACTCACTACGTTCTATGATAGCATTGTAGTTGGAGGTGGGCATGCGGGAATCGAGGCCGCTCTTGCCCTTGCAAGATTGGGATTTAAAACTTTGATGGTATGTGGAAATTTTAAAAGAATCGGTAATATGCCATGCAATCCTTCAATTGGTGGTCCTGCTAAAGGAATACTAGTCAGGGAAATTGATGCCCTAGGTGGGCAAATGGCAATTTCTGCTGATAAAACTTGTTTACAAGTAAAAATGCTCAATAGTTCTAAGGGTCCCGCTGTTCGGGCTATGAGGGTGCAATCAGATAAACTAGCATATGCTAGATATATGCAACAGGTCGTATTAGACCAAGATAATCTAGATATATATATTGCTTTGGTAGATGCTTTATTGACAAAAGAGCGAATCATTCAAGGAGTCCAATTAGAAGATGGTACACAGATTTTTTCACAGACAGTAATTATAACAACAGGTACATATTTGTCATCTAAAGTTTTATGTGGTAAATGTGCTGAACCTCTTGGTCCTGATGGTGAGGATACAAATTATGGTTTATCAAAGTCTTTAAAGAGTTTAGGATTTCAGTTAATCAGATTAAAGACGGGAACACCTCCTAGAGTATATACGGATTCAATTGATTTTTCTTATGGCCAATTAGAATTAGGAACTGATATGCCACTTACCTTTAGTTATCAAACCAATCCAAGTGATATGATTCCCTTTGATAAGCAAGTACCTTGTTACTTAATTTGGACTACGCCAAAAACCCATGAAATTATTAGAGAACATTTAAAAGAATCAAGTATGTATTCAGGTATTGTTGAAGGAATTGGACCTAGATATTGTCCTTCTATTGAAGATAAATTAGTAAGGTTTGCGGACAAAAAACAACATCAACTCTTTTTAGAACCGGAAAGTTTGGAAATCAATGAAACATATATTCAAGGTTTTTCAACTAGTATGCCACATGATGTTCAAGAACAAATGGTGCATTCACTTCCTGGATTTGAGAAGGCTAAAATTGCGAAATATGCTTATGCGATTGAATATGATGCGATCAATCCTTTAGAATTAAAACCTACTTTGGAATCTAAAAAAATAAAAGGATTGTTTTTTGGTGGACAAGTAAATGGAACAAGTGGATATGAAGAAGCAGCCGCACAAGGCTTGATGGCTGGTATCAATGCCAGTTGTTATTTAAGGAAAACAGAACCATTAGTTTTAAAAAGAGATGAAGCTTATATTGGAGTTTTAATTGATGATTTAGTAACTAAAGGAGTAAATGATCCTTATCGAATGCTAACATCAAGGGCTGAATATCGACTTTTGCTTCGTCATGATAATGCAGATGCTAGACTAATAGCATATGGATACCAAATAGGTCTTGTTAGTAAGGAAAGATATCAATTGTATCTTGAGAAAAAGTTGGCGATTGAAAAAGAAATTGAAAGACTAAAAAATTTAAAATTGACACCTAAAAAAGAAATCAATGCGTATTTAGATAAGATAGTATCACCTCGTTTGCATGATGGGATAAGCGCAAAAGATTTAATGAAAAGACCTGAAATTAGTTATTTTGATATTGTTAAAATGACCTCTTTAGAAAATCCCTTACCATATGAGTATGGTGAATGTTTGAATACTTTAGTTAAATATCAAGGATATATTGACAAAGCTTTTAAAGAAGCACAAAGGGTTTTAAAATTAGAAAGTATTTTAATCCCTATCGATATTGATTATCAACAAATTTCCAATTTAGCCAGTGAAGCAAGAGAAAAATTGATTAAAATTAAACCCTTAACAATTGCGCAAGCTTCTAGAATTAGTGGTGTTAACCCATCAGATATCTCTATTTTGATTGTTTATATTGAAAGTTTAAGAAGGAAGAAAGATCATGAAATATAATCCTTATTTAGATGAACTCGTTATCCTTGATGATAAACAAAAAAGGCAATTGTATGCATATTATAAACTTCTAAATGAAGGGGCTAAAACGATGAATCTAACAACCATTCTTGAGGAAGAAGAGGTTTATATTAAACATTTTTATGATAGTATAATGGTATTGAAAGATGAAAAACTTCAAGATGGAATAGAAATATTAGATATTGGGACCGGAGCAGGACTACCAGGAATCGTTTTAAAAATAGTATATCCTAAAATAAAAGTAACGCTACTTGAGGCAACGCAAAAAAGATGTCAATTTTTACATCGTGTGATTGAAGAATTACAACTAGATTCTATCAATGTGGTTTGTGAACGGGCTGAAAACTTTTGTAATCAACAAAGGGCATCCTTTGATTTTGTAGTAGCTAGAGCAGTTGCAAATCTCAATATGCTTGTGGAACTTTCCTTGCCTTTTGTTAAATTAAATGGTGTTTTTATTGCAATGAAAGGGCAAAATTATCAAAAGGAAGTAGACGATTCTAAAGAGGCAATTGCAATTTTAGGAGGGACAGTTAAGGATAAAATTTTGTATAATCTACCTCAAGAAAGGGGAATGCGTTGTTTGATTAAGATAAAAAAAGTACGAACAACCCCTCATTTTTATCCTAGAAGTTATGCTAAAATGAAAAAGAAACCTCTATAGAAAGGAGTTATTATGGGCAAAATCATTTCCATTGTGAATCAAAAAGGAGGCGTTGGGAAGACAACTACAGCCATTAATTTAGGAGCGGCACTAGCGATGTTTAAACAAAAAGTATTGATTATTGATTATGACCAACAAGCAAATGCTACCATTGGACTAGGAATTAATCGTGAAGATATTTTATTTGATGTTAGTGATTTCTTTACACATATTGGTCTTCTTAGAAGAGCGATTGTAAAAACTAAAATTGAAAGACTTGATTTAATTGCCTCATCCATTAAACTTGCTAATATTGAAGAAAGTCTTTATATGATACCAGATAAAGAATTTCTTTTAAAAAGAAAACTAGATATGATTAAAAATGAATATGATTTTATTTTAATTGATTGCCCGCCATCTTTAGGATTAATTGTGGATAATGCACTTTTTGCTAGTGATTCTGTTATTATACCAGTTGAATGTGGCTTTTATGCATATGATGCTCTTACCCAAATGATCAATAAAATTGACAAAATTCAAAATAATAAAAACATTGATATCGAAGGAATTTTATTAACTAAACTAGATAATAAAAATACGCTTGGTTATGAGATTGTGGAAAAAGTTAAATTTTTATTTCCTGAGAAAATTTTCAAAACCATTATTACAAGATCGTCACATATTCAAGAAGCTCCTCTTCATGGACAAAGTGTTTTAAATTTTTCTTTTAATTCAAGAGGCTCTAAAGAATATCGTAATCTTGCAAAAGAAATTTTAGAAAATAATTTAATAAAAATAATAAAGGAATGAGAGATATGGTTGATGCAACTACAATTGAAATTGGTGATTTTTTAAAATTTAAAAAAAATCATCCATGTGGATCAAATACATGGAAGGTATTAAGAATTGGAATCGACTTTAAATTAGAATGTACCACATGTGGTAGAGTGATTATGATTCCAAGATTAGAAGTTATTAAAAAGGCAAAAGAAGTGATTCAACATAGCCAATCTGTAATAAAAGAGAATAAAAAAGATACATAGAAAAGATGCATCTTTCTTTTCTCATTTGCCTATGATTAAAAGAAGATCGTTATGAAATGTTGCAATGCATTGGTAAAGTAAAAAGTGCTCAATAAAACGAATAACGAAAGATGTCAATGAAGGAATGTATTTTGTCGATGTTTTGATTAGAAGTTTTTTGCCACCTCCTTTGTAGGATAGTTTTTATACTATCCAAATAAACACAATGAAAAAACAATTCAAACAATTATAAATCGTAGTTGTATCGTTGTTAGTAAGTCTTATTTTACGGTTTGTAAATTAAAATAAAGAACATGAAAAGTAAAAGGCTACCTTTATTTTTCATGTTTTCTTTTTAAACATTGTTGAATTTCTTTTATAAAACTTTTTTTGGCTTTTTCTGACAAAACAATATTATATAATAGATGACACACGCTTTAAAAAAGGGGGGAAGTTTAAAGTGCTAAAAAAAATGAATATGATTATTGTAGCCTTCTTTTTAATATTGACTGTTCATGGAGGTTATCTATTTTCTTTATATTTACCTGTTATGTTATTTTATCTATTTAAAGATAAAAGAAATATGTATTATATATATCCAGTTTCTTTGTTAAGTATTTTACTTTTTTCAAAAGAATTTATTATTGGTTATTTGGTTTTAATTGTGCTTGTAACTATCTTCTTATTTTTATTTAAAATGGGTGTGAATAAAGATAATATATTAGTTACAAAACCTAATATAATTATATCGGCTTTTATTTTAGTTATAAATGTAGTTAGCTTTTTTTTGTATCCTAAATCTAACATTAACATTTTTGGTAAACTTATCTTTACTTTGTTAAGTATTTTAATTTACCTATTTTTAGATGTTTATTTATATAAACTTTTAAAAGATATTAAAAACATTAAAGAAAGATTTTTTATTAATGATAATAAAAGTTTTCACTCATATATTTATTTAGAAATTTTAATATGTATCTTAACAACGATTGGTGCAACCTATATTGAGGTGTTCAATGTAAACTTATCCATTATTGTGGGTTGTTATTTTGCAATGTATTTGAGTCGAAAATTTAAAAATATTTATAGTTTATTGTATAGTCTTGTTATTGTTTTTCTCGAATATGTTTTCTTTAAAATTGATGAAAGTTTAATTATTATTGTAGTATCTGGCGTATATTCGGTTAGAAGTGTTTACACTATTGGCATTTTAAATGCTTTTTTGGCAATTATCATTTTCAGTAATGCCACTCAAAATCAAGCAGTATATATCTCTATTATGGGGCTAAGCATTATATTTGAGGTTTTGTCATATATATTTATCAAAGTGCAACCTGAAGATATTGATGAATATAAAGAAATTCATCAAACTGCTCAAAAAAGTGTCAACGAAGAAATTTTGAAATTTGCGGGCTTCTTAGATCGCTTTGTTATTGGTTTCCAAAATCCTAAAGGTTTTAATGAAAAATTAAGCAGTGGAATTAAAACAATTGTTGATAAACATTGTAAAAATTGTACAAATCAAAAAGTCTGTTTTAGTCAAAATAAATCCTCACTCTATCCTATTTTTAAAGATATCTTAATGATGGATGAAGATGCTATTTATAATTATGAAGATTTTGCCAAAACCTGTTATAAATATCCATCCATTTTAAATACATCAAAATTATTAAATGAACGAATCAATTATAAAGATCCAAATAGTGATGAAAAAGATGCAAATAATTACATATTGTTAGCACAAATTAGCGGTGTGTCTAATGCACTTAAAAATTATGTTGTTGACACAACTAGTAAAACAGAACTCAATTATCAAAATTTATATAAAGCCAAAAGTTATTTAATAGAATTAGAATATTATGTTACTTACTATGAAATTGCAAGATGTTATGAACATGATTTTTTGATAAAAATTGGTATTAAAAATACTAGTTTTGATAAAATTAAAACTATTTTAACCACTTTATTTGAAACCATTGTTGAGGAAGAAGTTAGTGTAGAACTAATATCTGAAGAAAATACAACTTTGTATATTCATATTATGCCTAAATTAATCATAGATGTCATCTATGCTTATGGTAATATTCCTGCAGATAGTCAAACAATTAGTGGGGATAATTATTTAGTTAAAGAACAAGATAATGGTCATATTCTATTTGCTATTTCAGATGGTATGGGCAAAGGTTACAGTGCTTTTTATGAAAGTGATATGACCCTTCATTTAGTAGAAGATATTGTTCATTTGAATATTGAATCATCAACTGCGTTAGAAATCTTAAATACTTTTTATACTGTTCAAGATTATTTAGAACGTTATGCTACACTTGATTTTTTAGATATTAATCGCCACAGTGGATTGGCTACTTTTTACAAAATGGGGGCGAATACTACCTATATTTTTAAACAAAACGGAAATGTTGAAAAAATTATTAATAAAAGTTTACCACTTGGTATTGATGAGGAAGTTGATCAAAAAACGTATAATTTAGAAGATGGCGATTTAATTATTATGAGTAGTGATGGCGTATTAGAAAATTTAATCGACAATGACCAATTAGAAAGTTTTATTCAATCATCTAGTAATCTACTTCCTCAACAACTAGTCTATGAAATTTTGAATTACACAACGACTCATGATATGAAAGCCAAAGATGATATGACAATTATTGTTTTAAAAATTCAAAAACAAAAATAAAGACAAATCTTTTAACCTTTTTAGAGAATAAAAAGGTTTTTTATATTTGGACTTTCCTCAACAATTGTGTTATAATGATGTAAAGAAGTAAAGTAAAAGGAATGTATATGGAAAAGTTAATAGAACATATTGGACAAGAAGAAGATATCATTATTGTATCAAATAAATATATCAAACCAATCTTAATTCAGAAGTTTTCTAATCAAATGCGAAAAATTACATTTAAGAGTTTTGATGAAGTAAAAGATGATATTTATACCACAATTGATTATCAAATGTTATTTCATAATATGAAGGAAGATACAAATTTAGAAGTATTGCGAATCAAACTTGCAAATAGTTATTTTATTCAACAAGATAGTAATGAGCCCTTTCTTCATGAGTTATATCTTTATCATCAAAACAACCATTTGATCTTAGATGAAAATCATTTGTCCTATTATAAAAGTAAAAAAGTTTATTTTGTTAATTATTATGGGGATGATGATTTAATCAATCAAATGTTGCCATTTTTAAAACACTATGAACGATGTTTTACAACAAATAGTATAGACAAAGAATTGACCATTTTTCATTTTGAAAATTATGATGATGAGATATTAGAGGTGGTCAATCATATTGCTATTTTGTTAAATAAGAAAGTGGATCCTGCTAAAATTGTTATTCATAAAGTAAATAAAGATTACTTAAATAAGTTAGAAGAATATTTGATGATATATAAAATTGATTATATTGTTGAGGGGGAAGATTCTTTTTTTGACGTAGATATTGTTAAAAATTTTTTTCATGATTTAAAAAATTATGAAGCAATGCGACTGAATAAAGTGTTAAAAGATTATCTTATAGATAAAAAAGATAACAAAATTTTTTCCAAGATAGGTAAAGTGTTAGAACCCCTTATTATGCTAGATTTAACAATCAATTCCATTACTCTAGATTTAATCAAAGATGTTTTTATCCATACAATTTATCAAGAAGAAGTTACCAATGCAATCAAAATTGAAAATGTTTTGAATCACATCTATGATGATGATACACATATTTTTATTATGAATTTTAGTCATGGTGAAATTGCCCATATTTATAAAGATGATACGTATTTAAACGATAAGATAAGAAAAAACTTAAAATTATTAACGAGTTTTGATAAAACGCAAATTGAGGAAAAGAAAATACTTGATTGTATTCATAGTTATGAATCTATCCATTTAAGTTATTCCACATATTGTTCTTCTAAAATTTATATGCCTAGCAATTTGATTAAGGAACTTGCCAAAAAAAGGATTGTTAATATTTGCGATGCATCGATTCATATTTATCATATTGTCAATGAAGATATGGCAAAGATGAGATTTTTTAAAGCTTATGCGTTATATCGATTATACCAAAAGAAAACTTTTGACTATCTTTATGGCTATACTTATTTTTGTGCTGATTTAACAAAACGTTATCAAAGTGATTTTAATGCGACTTTAGATTACTTGGCTTTACCAACTTTATTTATGGAGCTATCCTATACAAAATTAAACGATTATTTTAGTTGTCCTTTTCGTTTCTATCTTAAATATATTTTGAACATTGAAGAAAAGATGGAAGATAATAATAGCACGTTTGTTGGTAGGATGTATCATTTTGTTTTAGAAAAAGTTGTGGCAAAAAGATATATTGATCGTAGAACAAAAGAAGAAGTTTTAGAAAATATCAGTGTGTATATTTGTGATTTTGTGAAAAATCAAACATATGAAATAAAAGATAAATTAAAATTTTATTTAAATAAATTTAGTGAAGAGTTAAAACTCATTGTAGAAATTATAATGGATTTTATGGATCATTCTTCTTTTGAAGTCTTAGGTCTTGAACAAAAATTAGAAAAGCAATTCGATGATTACACGGTAGTAGTTGGGTTGATTGATAAAATCCTAAAATATCAAGAGTATTACTTGGTCATTGATTATAAAACAAATCCAGTTCATCCGAATTGGTATGCTCTTGATGTAGGTCTCGATTTGCAATTGCCACTATATCTATATTTAATCAAAGCAAATGATCCTAACGCAAAGATTGCTGGAAGCTATTTACAAAGCGTTTTTCGCACCAGCCTTTTAAAATATGAGGATAAACCTTTATCAAAAGTAATGTTAGAACAATTAAAATATGTAGGATATACTTTACAAGATAGGGATGTTATTTTAGCAATTGATACCAATGCTTTAAATGGGAGTGGTAGTTTGCCTAAACAAATTGTCTCTAATAAAGGTTTTTATAAAAACTTTTTAAAGAAATCTTTTACTCAAACTCAATTTGATGCTATCATTTTATATGTCGAAAAGTTGATTTTTGAAGCAAATAAGAAAATTAGAAAAGGGCTTTTTCCCATTTTACCACTGACAGATGAAAAAAATGAGTCTGTTTGTCGATATTGTAGGTTAAAAGATCTTTGTTATAGAAATGAAACAATGAAAAAAGTTTATAAAAAACATGATGATTTTTCATACCTTTTTGAAGGAGGAAGCGATGATGATCAATTGGAGTGCTGAACAATTCAAAGCGATTTATGATGAAGGCAAAGATATTTTAGTAAATGCAGGAGCGGGAAGTGGCAAAACGGCAGTTTTAACACAGCGATTGTTACAAAAAATTGAAGCAGGGGTGAAACTCGATGAACTCATTGTTTTAACATTTACGACTCTTGCGGCTAGCGAAATGAAAGAAAGATTAAGAACAAAGCTAAAAGAAAGCAAAAGTCCTTTCTCACAAGAAGCATTGTTATATATTGATCAAGCCAATATTCAAACATTTGATGCCTTTGTGAATGAATTGGTTAGAAAGTATCATTATCTGCTTAATATAAATAGCCAAATCAATGTAGTTGATCAAATTACTTTTAAAATGATTTCCTTAGATTTATTAAATGAGATTTTTAATCAATTGTATCAAGAAGAAAATCCTTCCTTTTTGACGTTACTTTATCAATATACAACTAAAGATGATGAAGTCTTAAAACATAATTTAATAGAACTGTATCATAAAATAGTTTTATTTCCTAATTATCAAAAGATCTTAATGAACAATGAAGAATATTTTAGTGAAAAATTTATTGTTAAAATCTTAAATGAATTATACAAACTTTTGCAAGAAAAAACAGCACAGATTGAAAATAAAATCCAATCATTACATAATTATACGGCATCTATTAGTCTGAAAACCCATTATGAAGGATTGGTAGAATTAGGTCAAAGATTAAAAAGTGCAACTAGTTATGATGATTATTTCTTTTTGACAACATATCAATTTGCCAAATTACCTTCTAAAGTAGAGTATGAAGAAGAAAAAGAACCATATCGGACAATTTATGAAGAAATAAAAACGCAAATAGCAAGTATGAAAGAGTTATTTGTTTATGAAAGTTCTAAAAATTTAAGGCAGCTGTATTTGACGACAAAACCTTGTGTTAGTATGGTAGTTCAAATTTTGTTAAAATTAGATCAAGCTTTAAATCAATATAAATATGAACATCATGCGTATGATTTTAATGATATTGCTCAAATGGCCATCCAATTATTAGAAGAAAATGAAGAACTTCGAAATAGTATAAAGAAGCATACAAAAGAAATTTTAATTGATGAATATCAAGATACTTCCGATATTCAAGAAAGACTTGTAGAGTTAATTGCCGATAACAACGTTTATATGGTAGGTGATGTCAAACAATCTATTTATCGATTTAGAAATGCTAATCCCGATATTTTTAAAAATAAATATCAAAAATTAAAAGAAACCGGTGTAATTGATTTAACGCAAAACTTTCGTTCACGAAAAGAAGTTTTAGATTTTGTTAATTTGGTTTTTCAAAATGTAATGAGCCTAGATTTAGGTGGAGTAGATTATAATGATGCACATTATTTAAACTATGGTTTTAAAACCTATGATACATTTCGGGCATCTGATTATCAAACAAAGATATATACATACGATGTAGATGAAAAGAATCCTTATTCCAAAGCAGAAATAGAAGCGTTTCTTATTGCTGAAAAAATCAAACAAATGGTCAATCAAAAAAAAATCTTTGATAAAAATATCAAAGACAATCGTCTTGTAACTTACCAAGATTTTGCAATCTTAACTAGTTCTAAAGATAAGTATGATTTATATAAAAAAATTTTTGAATATCAAGGAATTCCTCTTCAGATTTATAAAGATCAAGACTTTACAGCTGGCGGAGAGATATATGCTATATATAATCTTTTGAAAGTCATTTATTCTTTTTATGATCAAAATTATGCTAGTCATCATTTAAAAAGAGCACTCACTTCGGTTTTGCGTAGTTATTTAGTAGAGATGAATGATGATGATATTACTAAAATTATAACATCAAATCATATTTTAGCTTCATTAAAAGAATACAATCTAGCATTATTTAATCAATTTGAAACAATTGCGATGCAACTTAATGTATGCACGCTTAAGCAATGTATGCAGTTAATTTATCAACAATTTGATATATATATTAAAATGATACATTTATATCATGTAGAAAAAGCTGAATCGTGTCTTTTATATATGTATAACATTATAGATAGTCTATCATTACTAGAATATAGTTTCATAGATGTTATCAATTATTTTGCTCTTTTAGTGAATGAAGAAGAGAAATTTGCTATCAAAATGACTAAAAAAGAATCACTTGATAATCAAGCAGTAAAAATGATGTCTATCCATGCTTCAAAAGGATTAGAATTTCCTATTTGTTTTTTTCCAGAATTATATAAAAAATTTAATTTACAAGATTTGAAAGGTAACTTTTTGTATAGTAAAAATTATCAAATTATTATGCCCATTTATCTTAATGGATTATTTTTAACCAATCCACTTAAATTTTTAGAACAAAATGATTATTTAAAAGAAGAAATTAGTGAAAGAATTCGATTATTGTATGTAGCATTGACAAGACCAAAAGAAGAAGCAATCTTAGTATTGCCAAAATTTCGTAACGATATCGTTTATTCAAAAGATGAAATAGAAGAAAAAAAATTACAAATTCGTTCTTTTTATGATTTACTCAATTTGATTGCTCCTCAATTACAGTCTTTAGAAGAAGAAGTAGATTTACAATTTATCAATATGGTAAAAGAATATCATTCTATAAGTAAGGATACAATAGATGAGCCTATTGATAGGATAGATCATAAAGAATTTTCTTTTTTTGATACGAGTCTTAAAAAAAGAAGCCTTCATAAAATTCAGGCTTCTAAAGAATCTATTTTCTTTAGAGATAAAGAAGAATTAGAAATAATACAACTTGGTAATTATTTTCACAAAGCTTTAGAATTATCAAATATGTCAAGTGTGAATGTTCAGCATCTTCATATCAGTGAAAAGGTAAAACATCTTATTATTGCTTTTTTAGAAAGTTCTTTCATCAAAGAAAAACAAATCCTTCAGCACTATCACGAGTATGCGTTTTCTTATGAGGAAGGAGCAAGCAGAATAGAGGGAATCATAGATTTAATCATTGAAACGAAAGATTGCATTTACATTATTGATTATAAACTTAGTAATTTAGATGATATTGCCTATACCAAACAACTTTCTGTTTATAAAAATTATATGATGAGGGTTTCAAACAAAAAGATTGATACTTATTTATATTCCATTTATAAACAAGAATTTAAAAAAGTTACGTGTTAAGCATATTTGGTGACAACAGCTCCCATAAAATGATCAATTCCGCCAATTACATTGATAACATGATAACCAAGTCTGGATAAGAACTTACAAGCATGATAACTAGTATTTCCATTCTTACAAATAATAAAATAAGTATGGTTACAATTTAAAAATAAATGATGTTTTTCAATTAAAATACTATATGGTATATTAATAGAATCAACAATATGATAAAGTTCAAAATCTCTTGTATCTCTAATATCAATAATTTTGAAATTGATGTTTTTTTGATAATATTTAAAAAATTTAATTGGTGATATTTCGTCCATATATATGCCCCCTTTTAGTATGGTATGAGTATTTTAACAAATGAAAGTAGCAAATAAAGTCATATTATGGAAGTAAAATAATGAATTCAAAAGTTAACATAATTGGTTTGCTTGAAAAAAGTAGAAATTTATTGTATAATATATATGTTAGGAATATGGTGATTAAGATGCTTTCAAGATTAAAAGATATTTATCAAGATAAATTGCAAGAAGAGGTTACACAAATAACGGATGACTATTATTATTTTTATAAAGATAAAACAAATTGTGACATCTTTGCAATTTCTAAAACAATTTCCCAAAACGAATATTATTTATTAAAAGAACTTTATAATGAGAAAAAAATGTATACTTATGATTATGATTTACAAAAGATTTATGAATACCTTTTAGAAAATAAAGAATATCCATTTAAAGTTAAAAAAATTAGAATGATTGTATTTCATCTCAATAAAGAAGATATGGATATTGCACAAAAGCTGTTATTTGATATTTATCAAAATTGTTATTTTTTAGAGCTTTATCATTTAAATATTTGCTTTTTTGAAGAAAATCAAACTAAAATTAAGGATTTATTTGAAACTTTAAGTGTTGATTTGGGATATGATATTATTTTACATGAGGGTTTAATTTTCAATCATAGGTATAGGGGTGAAGAAATTTTAGAATATATCAAAGCATATCACGATAATGAGAGTATTTATAAAAAGGCATATACTGATTTAGCAGATATCATTTTAAGTTTAGGTAGGAGTGAATATGTAAATTTAAAAAAAGCACTTAAAAATAATTTACTTATCCCCTTATTCCAAGATGCTACTACAAGAGAAATCATCAGTGTAATGTTTAAAAATGATTTAAATGTCTCCCAAACATCGAAACTACTTTATATGAATCGCAATAGTCTTATCAATAAATTAGATAGTATCTTTAAAGAAACTGGGTTAAATTTACAAAAATTTACCCATGCCTGTGCAATATATCAAATGATTTATTTAGCCTAAAATAAAAATTGTTTAAAAAATAAAAAAATTAAGCAACATATTGCCTATAGTAATTTTGTTGCTTTTTTGGTATAATATTCTCGTATCATAAAAAAATAAAAAATAGGAGGAAATTTTTATGGCAACTGTTGAACTTAAAAATATCAACAAAATTTATAATAATAATGTTCAAGCGGTTTTCGATTTTAATTTAAAAATTAAAGATCGTGAATTTATAGTATTCGTTGGACCATCAGGATGTGGAAAAACTACAACACTTAGAATGGTTGCAGGACTTGAAGAAATTACAAGTGGACAGCTTCTAATTGATGGTGAGGTAATGAATGATGTAGCACCAAGAGATCGTAATATTGCGATGGTATTCCAATCTTATGCACTATATCCACACTTTACTGTATATGACAATATGGCATTTGGTCTAAAACTTAGAAAATTCTCTCGTAATGAGATTGATCGTCGTGTGCAAAATGCGGCTGAAAAACTTGGTTTAAAACCATATTTGGATCGTAAACCGGCTGCATTATCAGGTGGACAACGTCAACGTGTTGCCCTTGGCCGTGCTATTGTTCGTGACGCAAAAGTTTTCTTAATGGATGAACCTCTATCTAATCTAGATGCTAAACTTCGTGTACAAATGCGTTCAGAGTTGATTAAAATTCATGAAAGTTTAGGAACAACAACAATTTATGTTACTCATGACCAAATTGAAGCGATGACAATGGCATCTAGAATTGTTGTTATGAAAGATGGTTGGATTCAACAAATTGGAGCACCAAAGGAAATTTATGATAAGCCAAATAATATTTTCGTAGGTGGTTTTATTGGTACTCCACCAATGAACTTTGTAAATGGTGTTGTTGGTAAAGATGGTATTTTTGAATGTGGAAGTCATCGTTTTGGTGTTGTTAGAATTCCTATTCCAGAAGAACAACTTGAAGTTTTAAAAGAACAAAATTATCTTGAAAAGGATATTATTATGGGTATTAGACCAGAAGATATTTCTGATCAAGAAGAAGATTTTGCAAAACATCCTGAATGGACTCATGAATTCAAAGTTGATATTTCAGAACTTTTAGGTGCTGAATCACAAATTAGAGTCAAACTTCCTGGTAAAGATGTAACAGGTCAAGCGATTACCGCAAAAGTTCCTGCTCGTATTGATATTCATACTAATGACAATATTAAATTAATGCTTAATATGAATAAGTGTCATTTCTTTAATCCTGAAACTGAAAATAGAATTAAAAGAGATTAATGATTAAGTGATAAATAAAGATGTTTTATACCTCAAAAAAGCCAATAGGTCTACAATTATCAAATATAAAAATCAAGATGAAATCGTTATAAACTTGTTATTAGAAAAGTTATTAGACTTTGCTTTACGAGAAGATTTAACGACTTTAAAGGGAAGATTAGAGGCAACTTCTAAGGTATACCGTATCTTTAAACACGTTCCAATATACTTAAAAGAAAATATCATATTGATTCAAACAAATAATAAGAAAGAGATTGATAATATTTATATCAATAGTTATAATATTGTTGAGATGGTTAAGGATAAGAAACAAACAATCATAATTTTTATTGATCATAGTTTTTTAAAAATAGATAAGCCTTATCATTTGATGAAAAAATATTATGATTTAAGTTTAAAAATCAAAAAACTCTAATGAATATTAGAAAGGAAAATTAAAATGGCAAAGAAAAATATTAAAGATTTAAATTTAAAAGGTAAGAAGGTTTTAATGCGTGTAGATTTTAATGTACCTATGAAAGGTGGCGTTATTACTGATGATAATAGAATTGTTCAAGCTTTACCAACAATTCGATATGCATTAGAACAAGGTGGTAAAGTTATTCTTTTTTCTCATCTTGGTCGTATTAAAACAGAGGAAGACCTTGCAAAAAATAGTTTGGCTTTGGTTGCTAAACGTTTAGAAGAGTTGCTTGGAAAACATGTTGAATTTGTCCCTGTTACTCGTGGTAAAGTTTTAGAGGATGCAGTTGCGGCTCTTAAAGAAGGCGAAGTATTGATGTTTGAAAATACGCGTTATGAAGATTTAGATGGCAAAAAAGAATCTAAAAATGATCCTGAACTTGGTGCATATTGGGCAAGTCTTGGGGATGTTTTTGTCAATGATGCTTTTGGTACTGCTCATAGAGCCCATGCTTCTAATCAAGGAATTGCAAGTCATTTCCCTAATGATTCAGCAGCAGGTTTCTTACTTGAAAAAGAAATTAAATTTATTGGTGGTGCAGTTGATAATCCTGTAAGACCATTTGTTGCTATCCTTGGTGGCGCAAAGGTTAGTGATAAAATTTCCGTTATTGAAAATTTACTGAATAAAGCGGACAAAGTGATGATTTGTGGTGCAATGGCCTATACTTTTTTCAAAGCACAAGGGTTAGAGGTTGGTAAATCAAAATGTGAACTTGATTTTGTTGAGTATGCGAAAGGATTACTCAAGAAAGCTAATGGTAAAATTATTTTACCTGTGGATGTTGTAAGTGTTCAAGTTTCTGATGAAGATGTTGCAGCAGACTTCTTTGGTGCTATTGCTAAAGCGGATACAAAGGTTGTTGATGTAAATCATATAGATAAAGATGCACAGGGACTTGATTGTGGACCAAAGACAATTGAGTTATTTAAAAAGGAATTGGTTGGTGCTAAAACAGTTGTATGGAATGGACCTGCTGGAGTATTTGAAGTTGAAAAATTTGCTAAAGGCACAAAAGCTATTTGTGAAGCATTAGCAAATCTTGATGGAGCAACCACTATTATTGGTGGTGGTGATTCTGCGGCGGCCGCAATTTCAATGGGATATGAAACTAAATTTACTCATATTTCTACAGGTGGCGGTGCAAGTTTAGAATACTTAGAAGGAAAAGCTCTTCCTGGTGTTACTTGTTTAAGCGATGTTAAATAAGGGTGCAAATATGAGAAAACCGATAATTGCTGGAAACTGGAAGATGTTTAAAACAAGGGATGAGGCTTTAGCATTTATATATGCGGTAAATGAGTCACTCCCATCTATTGATGATGTTGATACAGTAATTTGTGCCCCTTTTGTAGTACTTCGTTGTCTTGTAAAGCGACAAGGAGAAAATTTAAGAATTGGTGCTCAAAATATGCACTTTGAAGAAAAAGGTGCTTATACAGGTGAGGTTGCTCCAGAAATGCTTACTTCACTTGGTGTGACATATGTAATTATTGGACATTCAGAAAGAAGAGCAATGTTCAATGAAACGGATGAAACTGTAAATAAAAAATTACATGCTGCTTTTAAGCATAATTTAATTCCTATTCTTTGTGTTGGCGAACATTTAGAAGAAAGAGAAAATAATCTAACGGAAAATATTATTAAAGAACAACTTATTAAAGATTTAGAAGGATTAACTAAAGATGAAGTAAAAGAATTGGTTATTGCTTATGAACCTATTTGGGCGATTGGCACAGGTAGGACCGCTACAGCAGATGTAGCTGATGAAACTTGTGGCTTTATTAGAAAAGTAATTAGTAAACTTTATGATGAAGAAACTGGAGCAGCGATTAGAATTCAATATGGTGGTAGCGTTAAGGTGAATAATATCGAAGAATTAATGTCTAAACCTAATATTGATGGAGCTTTAATTGGTGGTGCAAGTTTAGTAGCAGAAGATTTTATTTACTTTGCAAATGTAGCATCAAAATTAAAATAGATAAAAGAAAAAGTAAGGTATATAAGAGTTTTTCTTATATACCTTTTTTAAAATAAAAATATATGTTTTGATAAATCATTTCTTTTGTGTTATAATATTAAAAAAATATGTTGGTGAAAATAATATGAATTCTAAAGAACGATATAAAGAACTAATAAAAGAAAATAATGAAACAATAAAATATTTAAGCAATTCCTATCAAAGTATTGCTTATACGTATATTAAAAAAGCAAGAGGTTATGCAATTAAAAGTCTTGATACAGAAGTGAAAATAAAAAAGGTATTAGAAGAATTAAGCAATTTTGATGAAAAACATATAGATGTTCATTTAGCAATCCCTAATATGTCAATATATATTGAAAGTCATGTTCAGTACTTATCAAAGGCGGTTGCAAATAAGTATAAGGTTAAAGAAATTATTGCGGTAACGATTTTCTTATTGATACTTGTGGGTTATTTTGTTGCTAATTTTTATCTTAATAAAAAGGTTCCCCTATCAGCACCAACAAATGTAAATATTGCGGTTATGCCAAATCAGAATAATTGTTTTTATTTAACATGGGATCACAATGAACTGGCAACAAATGGATATTATGTAATTATATATGAAGATGATGAAAAAATAAAAGAAGTTGATGTCAAGAAACAAGTAGATACCAATACCAACAAGCAATATTTTAAAACTGATATTGTCTATAAAGATGGCAAAAGGTATAAATTTGAAATAAAAACGGAGGCAACAAACGAATATAAAGCATCCGATATAGTGATTATTTACTATCCTGATTGATAGAGATATAAGGACATAATATTTGACAAAGTTGGCAAAATATAGTATAATAAATAAAGTGCGATAAATGCAGCATTCATTTGATTTTTAACCAATAGATTATCACGGAATATGGATATGAGTAATCTCGCTGCTTAGGTGAAAGTAATTGGATAATCTAATTAGAAATTGGATTTGAATTTTTATCCACAAAATAAGAGTCTATGGACTATAAAAAGGAGAAAAAAATGGCACGTTATACAGGCCCAAGTTGGAAACAATCAAGAAGATTAAAATTTTCCGTTTTAGAAAATGGTAAAGAATTACAAAAAAGGAATTATGCTCCTGGTCAACATGGTCAAAGAAGAGCAAAATTATCAGAATATGCTCTTCAATTACAAGAAAAACAAAAAGTTCGTTTTACCTATGGCGTTAGTGAAAAACAGTTTAGAAATTTATTTACTAAAGCTGGTAAATTAGAAGGAAAACATGGTGAAAATTTCTTATTCTTATTAGAATCTAGATTAGATAATTTAGTTTATCGTATGGGATTTGCGACAACACGTCGCCAAGCAAGACAACTTGTTAACCACGGACATGTACTTGTTGATGGTAAAAAAGTAGACATTCCATCATATATAGTAAAACCAGGTCAAACAGTTGAAATGAAAGAAGCATCTAGAAATTTACAAATTGTTAAAGAGGCTTTAGAAAATTGTGTTGCTCGTCTAGGTTTTGTTAGTTTTGATGAAACAAAGGGTGTAGGTACTTATGTACGTTTACCACAACGTAGCGAAATCCTACCAGAAATTCGTGAGAATTTAATTGTTGAATTCTATAATAGATAATAATCTATGAAAAGGATAAGCAGTATAAAAAACATCTTATTTTAATAAGATGTTTTTTGTTTATTTTATTGTAAAAATAATTTATTTTTAGTATAATATATTTGTAAATATTAAAGGAGATGAAAAGATGAATAAAAAATTAAGTGGAAAACTATGTTTATTTACAAGTATTATTATATTACTTTCTTTTTTAAGTTTTGTTAGTGGTTGTACTAAAAAATATAAAGTTACTTTTATTGTAGATGACGAAACGTACAAAACGATTGAAGTTAAAAAAGGTGATATAGTTGAAGAAGTAAAAGCACCTACTAAAGACAATCATTATTTTAAAGGATGGTTTGATGAAAATAATGTATTTGATTTTTCAACATCAATTCAAAAAGATTATCATTTAGTTGCTAGATATGATACTTTTTGTGATGTAGATGGTCATAGTTGGATTGCGGCTGATTGTACACACCCTAAGACATGTGAAATTTGTGGGGAAACGGATGGAATTGCTCTAGGACATATGTGGGAAGAAGCAACATCTTCAACCCCTAAAACATGTACAAGATGTGGGAAAACCGAAGGAGATCCTTTACCGGAGGTAGAATCAATTGAGGCTAATTATACCAAAGAGGAGATATATATTGGCGACACTTTGCAATTTATTCCTACTATTTATCCGGTAGGAGCAATTCAAGATGTGACATATAGTTTAAAATTAGAAGATGGAGCTTTGGCAACAATTGATGAGAATGGTTTATTTGAAGCTCTTCATGAGGGAAAAGTATATATTACGATTTGCTCAGTTGACAATACCTATGTTGCATGTGTTGTGGAGGTTTTAATCCTTCATCCATTAATAGAAGATGGAGGGTATGATGTTTTTAATATTATGACAAGTTATGGTACTGATGCATCAACTGATATTGAAATTAATTACCACACATTCAATACTATGACAGAGGTTGAATATACACTTGCTAGTGATGTTACTTTCACCAATGTAACAACCATAACTGGTAGTGGATATTATTTTACAGAAGGAACAGATATTGTTGAAAGTACATTTATACCGAGAAATGTAATAAGGGTATCTATAAAAGGGCTAGAGCCTGATACTGAATATATATATCGTATTAATTTGGGTAATGATACATATAGTGAGGTTTATCGTTTTAAAACAGCAAAAGATGATGGTTCTGATTCTGCTTTTATCATGATGGCCGATATTCATTACTATTATAAAACCAATGAGGATGGCAGTTATGAATCACATGGTTCTGAAATTAGTGAAGGAATTATGCAAAAAATGATTGAAATGAATCCGAATGTTGGTTTTGTGGCAACCGCCGGAGATATTATTGATGTTGGTGGTAGTGCTAAAACATGGGATGTTTTTTTCAAAGAATCAAATAGTTTAAAATTTTTACCACGAGTTGGGGTTGCTGGAAATCATGAATATTATATTAGGGGTACTGGACAATCAGATGGTAGATACCAAAAAGCCCATTATGCAACAGTCAATAATGGTCCTTCTACACAATTAGGTCTTAGCGCTTATTTTGTTTATAATGATATTTTATTTATCACGGTTGATAATGAAAAATCAGAAGGTAGAAATGAAATGCTTGTATGGCTTGAAGAAGTTTTATCAACGGTAGAATATCGATATAGTTTTGTTATGATGCATACACCGGTTTATTATGAAAATAGTGAATCGGGAAATAAGGATCGTGATGAAGTCTTACTAGGAATTTTTGAAAAATATTGTGTTGATTTAGTAATTGCTGGACACTATCACGGTGATCGTTATCGTCCGGATTATTATGAAGGAGCTGATTCTTCGGATGCTGGTTTGGGTGTAAATTATATGACTCTTTCTTTTGGCGGAGTTAAAAGTAGAAGTGATTCTAATCTTGCTACAGGATATTTAGTAGAAACACATGAGGGAACAATCACGATTAAAAGGGTAAATGAGTTGGGAGCAATTGTTTCAACTAGAACAATTGTATCTAAAAGAAATAAACCAGTTACAACAGAAACCAAAGAAAACTTAATTCAAGCAGTGAATGGAGTATATAATGAAGAAAATCATACATATGTTTTAAATTTTTCAGATAAATTTTATGGAAATGTAAAAGAAGTAAAGGTTAGTGAAACAATTAGAGGACAAATTAATACAAATGTAGTTTTCCCCACTTCTTCTTATACTAAGCTTGTGATTAAAAATATTGATAAGTTTTACGATTATCATTTTAAAATTACGCTTGTTTTTACCGATGGTACTACCCATGAACTTATAAAAACTTTAAAATTAGGACCTGATATTCATCTTGAAGCAACCAATATTACATCTACAACAGCAGATTTAGTGTTTGAAGCAGCAGATGTAAGTTTAACTTATACGATTAAAGATTATGTGATTTATGTCAATGGTGAAATGATTGATATTATTAGTTATTTAGATGATTCATTTACACCAATTACTTCTTACAAGTTATCATCTTTAGTAGCCAATAGCAACTATCATATAAAATTAGTAGCTAGAAATTATCGTGGCGTTGTGATGTATGAAGTTGAAACTGATTTTAAGACGCTTGAATAATAAAAAAAGTATGATACTTTTTAATGGGCGCAACGAGTATCATGCATTAATTCCATATACGTACTTGATTTTTTGGCATATACAGCTACAATTTCAAAGGCTCAATATAACATGTTGTCGTCCTAACTCAATAAGAGCATATAAAATGATATAAACAGAATATAAGGAAATAGCATCATATTATGTGAGAACGAAAGTACTCGTTGCTTTCGTTCTTTTAATTATCCCTGCTATTCAAGAAGGAAAAAGGGAAGAAACTGCATGTTTGTATGATATAATTGTTTATAACAACATTGAAAATTTAAATTTATGGAGGAGAAAAATGAATTGGATAGATGAAGTATCTTTAAAACTCAAAAAGAAAAATCAAGTTTTGTTTTCCAAGAGTTCAGAATATATGCAGGATTTAATCAAGCTATTTGAAATTCAAAACCATAGAGTTATGGCACTATGGGCATTTGATTTTGCGTCTGAATCTATTGCAAAATTTGAAGAAAAATATCCAGAAGAAAAACGTCCAAGAGAAGCTTTGGAAAAAGCCAAAGATTGGGCATCTGGAAAAATCAAAATGCACCTAGCACAACGAAAAATACTAGATTGTCATGCAGTTACAAAAGAAATGGAAAATAAAGAAGATATTGCAATCTGTCATTCAATAGGTCAAGCATGTGCAGTAGTGCATACTGCTAGACATGCAATAGGCTATGCTCTATATGACCTTACTGCACTTATATATAAATATGGAATTGAAAATTGTAAAGATGTAGTAGAGCAACGAAAACAAGAATATATAGAAAAGATAAGATACTGGAATGAACATCTATGTGACTATCAAGGTACATGGGCAGATTTTATGCTCAAATAAAATTTGATAAGTGCTTATATATAATTAGACAAATCCCTGTTTACTTAGTAGGATATTTCTAACAAACCTAATTTCTCTGCTTGTCGCAAATATAAAAACGTAATTTTACGGAAAGGAATATTCTTTCCTATGTTTGTTATAAAACTTTTCACAAAGGAACAAAAGGAAAAAGATAATTAAAAAGGATAGCACTCTTCTTTAAAATATTACATAGTTAAAAAAATTTTTAAAAGAAAAAGAATAAATATCTTACTCTATTAGTTTTAGTGCCTATAAAGCCGTTTCTTGCAAGGTTTGATGAATCTTTAATCTTAAAAAAATCATCTTCTGCCTTTATTTTTTGCTTTGCGGTTTGATGCTTTTTTGCCTTTCTTCTATAAACACTTGCAAGAAGTTATAAGACAATTTCTGTCTATAAATCAATAAATAATAGATGTTTACAAGTGAACTATATTGAAAACTTATTTTGTAAATTAAAATATCAAAAATTACCAATTATAATTTATATGAAAATTTAAATAAAATTAACATAAAATGTCAGATTGCTTTATTTTACTTGCTATATTTAAAAATAAATTGTAAAAAATATTTATATGAAAAAAATATTTATATTCCTATTTTCTTTATTATTATTTATATCTATTCCATCTTGTAAGAAAAAAAATAAAGATATTCCCAAGTATAATTTGATAGAAAAGCAATTTATAATCGATGAAACAAAAGAGGTGAAATATCCAAGTATGAATGATGAAATTGATCAAATATTATTGGTGAATATAAAAAACACTTATGATGTTCTCAAAGATAATTATAATAGTGAAGTAAATATTACATATGAAAGTCATTTAAACGATCAATATGTTAGTTATATTTTTCACTATTATTATTTAGATAATCAAATAATTAAAACATATAATTTTGATCTGAAGACAAATAGACAAATAGATTTTCATACGCAACCATTAATTGAAAAAATCAATCAAATGTTAACAAATCATTATGTTTTAACGGAAAAAGATATTGGTTTCTTACAAAGTATGATCATTGATTCAAAACTTCATGTATATGTATCTTCCATTATTACAAATGACACAATTCAAGAAGTAGTGTTTGATATGGATAGGAATTTAATTGCAGAAGACCAAAACAATGAAAACTCTAAAAGTAAAAAAATAGCTATAACATTTGATGATGGGCCTAGTAATAAAAGTAAAGAATTAGTCGATTTGTTAGAAGAATTAGACATTGTAGCAACCTTTTTTATTCTAGGATGTAATGCTTCAAAATATAAAGAAGAATTAAAATATATCTATGCACACGGACATGAAATTGGAAATCATTCATATAGCCATCCTGATTTTAAAAAAATAACGATTGAAGAAGGTTTAGCGGAAATAGAAAAAACGCAACAAATAATTTATAAAACAATTCTACATTACCCACGGGTATTTCGTTTTCCATATGGTTCTGTTAATAAAGAAATTTTAAAACGCATTGATATGCCCGCAATTTTATGGAATGCTGATTCGTTAGATTGGCAATGTTTTGATAGTAAAATAATAATTGAAAAATTAAAACACGAAATAAAAGAAAATGGTATTTTACTCTTCCATGATTTTAAATATTATAATAAAGAAGCGATTACAACAATTGTGAATGATCTAAAACAAGAAGGATATGTTTTTGTCACTATATCAGAGCTATTTGGATTTTATACAGATGAATTTGCCATTGGAGGCAAACTATATTATTAAAAAACATATAAGATGAACTTATATGTTTTTTATTTACAAAAAGAACAATAATTCGACAAAAATAAAAGGTATAATGAAGTAAGAAAGGAAAGAGAAAAAACAATGCATGAAACAAAAATTATAGGAAGTAAAGAAATAGAAGATAAGAAATATGGGTATAATGTTGAAATATATCAATTAGAAGAAGGAAAAGAAGCAAAACAGACAACAGAAAAAGTAGTCTTAACCAATAAAGGGGGCATCAACAAAGCAATTGGAATAAAAATAAAAACCCAAGGAGTTTTTTATTTTTCAGGATTATCAGAATTTGAGATAAGAATCTGTCAAGAAGGAACAAGTGAAGAAATATATCAATTATATGAAATTGATACATGGGAAGAATTTAGAATAGAAAACAGAAGATATATAAAAGATGTTTATGCAAAAAAAGAATATGAAGAAGAAAAAGAGGTATATGTTAGATATATTGATTTAGTAAGACATCTAGATGAGCCAAATAAAGAGTATTATTTTATAATAGATAAGAAGATAGAAGAAAGCAAAGACTATGAATTAGAAATAGATATCAAGAAAGAAAACAAAAAGATAGAAGTCACAAGAGAATATTATATCAATAATATATTTCCTAAAAAAATAAAATATGATGAAATAATATTGAAGAAAAATACAATATATGAAAATATGTATCACTTAAAAGTAATAGTAGAAAATAGATTAATAAATTATGCTGGAAAAGAATTATCAATGGATTTAAAACTTATATATGATGGAAGTATCAGTGATATCAATTATGAATATGAAGATAATTATTATCATTTACCATATGGATGGAGTTTAAATTATCAACAAAGGGTAATCAAAGCAAAAGAAGAAGAAACATATATGTATTTAAATGGTAAAGGGCAAAGATATTATTTTATCAAAGAAAAAAATAATTTATATGTAGAAAAAAAAGGGACAGGTCATATATTAGAAATAGAAGAAAATAGGATAAAGATAAAAGGAATAAGAAATCAAGAATATGTCTTTAATAAAGAAGGATATTTAATAGCAATATATAGCCAAGAAAAAAGTTTATTTATTACATATGAAGAAAAACAAGGCTATGGTAAAGTGCTAACAAGAATTAAAGATTCAAGTCAAAGGCAAATAACAATAGAATATAAAGAAAAACAAATAGAAATTATAAGAAGTGATGCAAATAAAGTAATCATAAAGATAGAAAACGGAGAAATACAACAAGTCATTGATATAGATGGAAGCAAGAGTGAATATGAATATAATGGTAAACTCTTATCAACAATAATAGAAGGAGATAAAGAATATAGGATAGCAAGAGCATGGATAAATGTTACTGTCATTGGAGAATATGTAAAAGGGATTTTGAAAAATGAAAAATATTACGAAGATGATGGTGGATGTGCCTATGTTACCACAAGTCATATAGAAAAAGGAAAAGAAATTCGTACAAAAGATAAATATTATTTTAATGAAAAAGGGGATTACTATAAAAGAGCAGAAGTAGTAGTGGTAGGAAACGAGACAAAATATTATGGAGAAGAAGAAGATAGAAGAACTGAATATACAAAAGGATTAAAATATGAAGTTGAACTTGTTAAAGTAAATGTAATAACAAATGCTATACAAATCAATTATGACCCAGAAAATGCAAATATAACCAATTATTATGAGGAAGAATATAATAAAAGTTTAGAAGCGGGTAATTACATTATAAGAGTAGAAGGGAAGATACCATATGGTTCTAGTCTCCATCTAGCAACCGATCAAGAAATCAAAATAACAATATGGGGAATAACAAAAGAAGATAAAAGTGAAAAGATAGAAGAGTTCTTTTTAGATGTAACACAAGTAGATAAGAAACAAGAATATGGAAAAGAAGTCAAATTAGAAGAAGATATTAAAAAAATAAAAGTACAAGTGTATACATATAAAATGTTTAGTGTAGAGATAGCAAAATTGATAATAACACAAAAGACGAAAACTTTACCAATATGTTTTATTAATAAAAAGATTGAATCTACATTTGTAATGGAAAAAATAAATAATCCAATAGTAAATCATACCTATTCCATAGATAGGCCACAAATAACGATATATGCGATGAGAAAGCCAGTAGCAATCGAGTACAAGGATGAATTGAATAAGGAAAGAATAGTAGAAGGAGATATCGACTTAAGTAAAGAAGAATTAATAGAAAATATAAAAAACTATAATAATTATGAAAACACATTTTGGTATAATGGATTTAAAAGAGTAATAACAAATTATAAAAGAACAAGTATAAAAATTAAATATGGCGAAGGAAACTATGTAAGTTTAGATGGATTAGAGGTAATAGATTATAATATACTCAATGGGATAGATAATTATACAATCTATGCACCATCAAGTAAAATAATAAATAATAGTTCAGTCAAAACAATGTTAGTAAAAACATATGCAAATGTTATCAATGAAAGTGATATGTTTTCAAATGAAGAAACATATATATTTACACAAATAGAAACTGATAAATATAATCAACCATTAGAAAGGTATGAATATAGTTTTAATAGAAGAGTAATTACAAGATATGAATATGATGAAAATCATAATTTAATAGGGATAAAAAGTGGAAGTAAAATATTAGAGAATGAACTATTAGATTTATCACAAGATGTAAGATATACATATGATAGCCAAAATAATTATGTAATAAAAATAGTAAATAAAACCAATAATCATTTCGATGATGAAATAAACTTAACTTATGATGAAATGGGGAATATATTAACATATAAACCCATAATAGGTAATGTAATAAAATATGAATATAATCCATATAAAAATAAAATAACAAGTTTAGAACAAACAACTGAAGATATGTGGTTAATAAACAGGATTACATATGAAGGAGATTTAATAAAATATCTAGGACAAAACCGAATATCAACAAGTTATGAATATGAATATGATGAAGAAGAAAGATTAAAGAAAGTATATTTAACAAGTAGCGATAAAAAGGTATCTATAGAAGAATATACAATATATTATGAAACAGATGAATGTGAATTTGAAATAGGGAAGAATAATGTAGGAATAGTGACTGAATATGGCAATTTACAAAAAGTAGCACATATATATGATCAATATCAAAGATTGATTGTAACAAAAGAATATGAAAATAATGAGTGGAAAAATATAGGATATTATATATATGGAGAAGAAGAAATCAAAAAAGACAATCAAACAGAAATAAAAACAATTTATGAGATAGATGATCCATTAGATAGTAGGATCATAAAAGCCAGAACATCACTATTGAGAAAGAAAATAGATTATATAACAAATATAAAAGAAGAATATTATTATAATGATAAAAAACAATTGATAAAGGTAGTTTATAAGGATTTAGAAGGCAATAAGATAAAAGAAAAAGAAAATATATATAAAAATGATCGACTTGTAAAAAGGATAAGTGAAACAGAGGAAAAGGAATACTATTATGATCAGTGGCAAAATATAGGAAGAGAAAGCATTCTTTTAAAAGAAGGAGAAGAAAAGCATTTTGAATTAAAAATATGTTATGAAAGAAATGAGATAGGGCAGTTAGAAGGGAAAACCTGTTTTGTATCAAGAATAAATAATTATGAAATTGAGCCATCATATCAAAAATTAGAAGAATGTAAAGAAGAATACATATATATAGGAGGTGGCACTAATAAGTTACAATATAATAATTTAGTAAATAAGAAAAGACAACCCTTTAATAAAGAAGAAGAGAAGGTAACTTATGCAAATAGTGGGCAAATAGTAGAAATAAGAGATCAAGAAAATAAAATAAAAAAAGAATATGAGTATAATTATTTAGCAGGTACGTTAAAGCAAGAGTATAATAAAGAAATAGGACAAATAATAACATATGGATATGAGGATGTAAATAATTTTGGTGGGAATCTGTTAAGAAAGAAAAAATATAATTTGAATTATGAATTAGAAGAAGATATAGAATATCTGTATGAAATGCCATATATAGATCTTTTAAAAGGAATCAAAGTAAATAATGAAACAAAAACTTTTATATATGATGAGGGATTGAACTTAATACAATATGCAGATAAAAAATTAAAATGGAAAAGAGGAAGATTGCTAGAAAGTATTGAAGATAAAGAAACAAAGATAGAATATCAATATGATAGCAATAATATAAGAGTAGAAAAGAAAGAAATAAAAAAAGCGGAGATTACTAAATATGAAGTAGAAGGAACAAGAATAATAAGTGAGACAAAAATAAAAAATAATGAAGAAGAATATAGAATAAAATATTTGTATACAGAAGCAGAAATAATAGGATTTGAAATTGAACAAAAAAATATAAGAAGTTATTATATATATGAAAAAGATTTGGAGCATAATATAGTAGGTTTATATGAGATGAACGATTATTGTGGAACTAGAGTAGCAAGTTATATATATGATGCTTATGGTAATCATAAAGTATTAGACAAAAATAAAGAAGAAAATAAAGCAAAAGATTTTATTGGTAATATGAATCCAATAAGATATAAGGGGTATTATTATGATATAGAAACAAACCTCTTTCTTATAACCTCTCTCTACTATAGTCCTGAACTTGGAAGATTTATTCAACCAGCAGATCTATCAAGTTTAAACCCATCTAGTATTAATGGATTAAACTTATATAGTTATGCGAATAATAATCCAATTGGTATTGCTTATAGTAACTCCGGTGTTGGTGGCTCTAGTAGTGGCATGGTGAGTTCACTTTCATTAGGTGGTGTAACTGGTGGAGGAAGTTATTTAGCGGGTTCGAATGGCTTATCTATTAAATTTCCATCTCAAAACTGGGTTTCATTGAGCATAGATTTGACTGCAAGTATGGCTGGAGCATTCAATGTGTTAAAATGGACAATGAAAAATCCGGAGTTTTACGAGTTTTGGTATTCTGCTTGGGGATTAACGGAACATCAAGTTTTAAGCAACTTAAAATCTCCAATGACCAAAATTGCTTCAGTTGTAAGTTATGGTCTAGTTGCATACGATACATATACTGATGTTATGGGACATATAAATGCAGGAGATTCTTGGCAAACCACTATGGCAAGTGGAATTGTTACAGCTGGGGTTGGCACCTTCAATGTATGGGCATCAGCCAAAGTTGGTGCCTCAATCGGAGGATATATAGGTGGAGTTCCTGGATTTATAATTGGTACTGCAGCTGGTGTAATTGTCGGTGTTGTTATTAATGGAATTTTTTATACAGAAATTAATGGTAAATCAATTGCAGGCCATATAGAAGATGGAATTGAATGGTTCTTAGAATGGATATCATAAAATTAGGAGGAGGAAAATAATGAAAAAAATATATTCTATTAAAGAAAGAATAATATATACTCTAATAGTAATTATTTTTGGCTTACTGCAACTTGTATTATTGATAAATTTTATTGATAATATAGAAATTGTTATTTTAGCTTATATATGTTTGTTTATTGTTGTACTTGCATTAGTGAAACTATTTTCTATTCCATATCATATTGTTATTAATAATAATACAATGAAAGTTTATGATTTCCCTTTATTTGCTACAAATAAGTTTTATAAGGAAAAAAGAAGTTTAATTTTATGGAATAGTGAAATTAGTATTGATGAAGTTAAAAATGTGGAATTAGTAAAACTAACTAAAGAACAAAAAAAGAATTATATTGGATATATACATTTGTTTGATAGATATATTAAAATAAGTTTAAATAATTCAAATAGCGACAAATATATTTATGTTTCTATATATTCTAGATCACAAATCAAAAAAATAATTGATTTATTAAAAAATAAATAAAACATAGAATTTAGATACGAACCACTTTGTTGAGTAACACTAACAAGGTGGTTTTTTATATGTAAGCAAGGTAATCTTAGTTACTAAATATCGATGTGTGAAGCAAAGTGAAGCACGTCTTATCCCGTTTCCAATTTTAGTAAAATTTTTAACTTTTTTAGATTACACCCCCTCACTTTGGACTTTAAATGTCCGTTACTATTGAAGGAGGATATTATGAATATAGAAAAAGTTATAGAAATTAAAATAAATGATATTACTTATATTGTGTCTGAAGTAAATAGAAATGATGATTACTTAAAAGAAGTAATAAAGAAAATATTCATAGAAATATTAAAATATGAGCAAAAAAATTAATAATATGATAAAATATAGATGTCTAGTTCTATGTTTTATTTTATAGGAGATAAAATGAAACAAAAAGAATTATATATAAGACAGTAATTTATTGTCGTTTATCATTAGATGAATGGAAGAACATGAAAGATTAGAGTTTCATTATATAAAGTTAGATTTTAATGAAAATGCTTTTAATAAATTAATTATAAAATATCTTAATAAATAGATGGAAGAATGTAAATTATTATAAACTGTATTCTGCATTTTTTACCCCAATAAAGATCTCTTTAAAACTACGATATGAGTGAGGAGGTTTTTTTATTATGATTAGATATCTAAGAATGTAATTAATTTAATGGATAAAACGGAAGAATAAATAAACATTTATATTTGATATTTATTCTTTATTTATAAAAAATATAGATATATTTTATTGAAAATATGCTATTAATTTAATAAAATATAGGAAATATTTAAATGGTAAAAAAGTTTAAAATATAAAATATTTTCCAACTTACCAAAATTTAGTTTTAAATGTTTGTAAAAAAAGGCGTAATATGTTATAATAAGTTTGTTAATTTTAGGAGGTTAAAAATGTCAGTTAAATTAGAAATGTCAGATGACCAAATTAAGCTATTAAAACAAAAAATTGCCGAGCACAAACAGAAATCAGGTCCTCTAATGCCTACTCTTCATGATGCACAAACAATTTTCGGTTGTATTCCCCTTGAAGTACAAAAAATTATTTCTGAAGAATTAGGTGAGAGTATTGCCAAAATAAATGGAGTAGTAACTTTTTATTCTCGTTTCACATTAGAACCAAAAGGAAAGCATGTAATTGGTGTTTGTCTTGGTACTGCTTGTTATGTTCGTGGTTCACAAGCAGTTATTGATGAATTTAAAAAATTATTAAAAATTAATTCCAACCAAACAACAGAAGATGGTCGCTTTACATTACTAGAAACAAGATGTATTGGAGCTTGTGGTCTTGCACCAGTATTTACAGTAGATGATGAAGTTTACGGTAGTGCTACAGTTAAATCAGCAAAAGAAGTTTACGCAAAACATATGGAATAAATAGGTTATGACAGTTCAAAAAGTTATTGAAGTAATTAGAGGAAAAGAACTCACTCCTCCTATTAGACCTACCAATTTTGAATTAAAATATGCTTTTAGTGGCGATTTAATGAGTGATGCATTAATGGTATTAAGAGAAGCACCAGAAGGATTTTGTGAGGCTGGTATTTTAATTACTGGTAATGTTACTATGCAAAGTATTAGAACAGCTGAAATGTTAGATTTTGCGGCAATCTTAATTACAAGAGCTAAAATACCATCTAAACAAGTTTTAGAACAAGCATATAATTCTGGAATTATTGTTTTAGGAACAAATGATGTATCTTTTTCAGTCTGTGGAAAATTATATCATGCGGGTATTAAAGGATTAAGCGATTTATAATGGAAAAAACAGGAAAGTTTTTAATTGAAGCAATGGACTTAGATAATGCTGGAAATGCATCTAGTACGATTAAAAAAATTTTAATTGAAGAAGGTATTTCTAAACAAATTATTAAGAGAGTTTCTATTGCGGTATATGAAGCAGAAATTAATGTTGTTATCCATTCATATGGGGGAACTTGTACATATTTTATAGATGATCAAAAAATTAGGATTATTTTTGAAGATACAGGTCCTGGAATTGTTGATATTGAACAAGCACTTGAACCAGGTTTTTCTACAGCTAATAATCAGGCCATTTATTATGGATTTGGTGCTGGTATGGGACTGATGAATATTAAAAATGCCAGTGATGAGTTTGATATTACATCATCACCAGCAGGTACAACACTTGATATTCAAATTTATTTTAATTAGAGGAAAATATGCGAGTAATTGAAATTTTAGATAAAATAGAGGGTAAGATTCTTACCGCTAAAAATAAAGATGCTTATTTTGAAGGAGTTTATGCAGGAGATTTATTGAGTCATGTAATGGCCCATGCAAAAGAAAACAATTTGTTTTTAACAATTATGTCTAATCTTAATACAATTGCGGTAGCATGCTTATTAGATATGCCGGTAATTGTTTTGGCTGAGAATGTTAAACCTACTGAAGAAATGATCAATAAAGCGGATGATGAAAATATTATTATCATTAGTAGTAAATACAATGTTGTTGATATCATTCGCAAAATATATGAAATATGAAATATGAAATACTATTATGATTTACATATTCATTCAGCTTTATCACCTTGTGCAGACATTTTAATGAGTCCAAATAATATTTTAAATATGGCCTACTTAAAAGAGTTAAATATTATTGCTATAACCGATCATAATTCATGTTTACAACTTAATGTATTTGAAGAATTAAAAGATAGTTATGAAATGTTAATTATCCCTGGTGTTGAGGTTGAGGTAAAAGAAAAATATCATATTTTATGTTTGTTTAAAACTTTTGATATTGCAAGAAAATTTCAAAAAATGTTAAATATATATTTAGATAAAAGAATGCATGATGAAAAAATATATGGTGAACAAAATTTATTTGATGCTTTTGATGATATTATCAATAATTATCAAATTAGTTTAATGGGCTCATCTAATATTAGCTTGTTAGATTTAAAAAGAATAATTAAACATTTAGATGGTTTGATGATTCTTGCCCATATTGAAAAATATTCAAATGATATATTTGAAAAAATGAAAACAATTTATAGTGACATTTTTGATGCGATTGAGGTTAATGCATCATATGATATTTCTAAACTAGATGATAAATTAAAAGATTTGCCTCATACAATTTTAAGAAATTCTGATGCTCATCAAATCACAGATATATCAGAACCAATACATAAAATTGAATTAGAAGCGTTGACAATAGATTGTTTATTTCATAAATTAAAGGTGAAAAAATAAATGGTTGATTTATCACTTCACATATTAGATGTTGCTACTAATGCCTTTAAAGCTAAGGCTACGTTAGTGAAAATTATTATTGAAGAAAAAGAAGAGTTTATTCAAGTTTCAATTGAAGATGATGGTTGTGGAATGAGTGATGAAGTACTACAACAGGTAACCAATCCTTTTTTCACATCTAGAACGACGAGAAAAGTAGGGCTTGGAATTCCTCTTTTTAAGCAAACTTGCGAACAAACAGGTGGATATTTCAATATTGTTTCTCAGGTTGGTGTGGGAACCTGTGTTACTGCTTGTATGTATACAAATAGTATTGATGCAATTCCTTTAGGAGATATAGGTGAAAGTATTTTTGTTTTGGTTATCAATCCATATGATATTGATATTTGGGTAAAAATGACTTTTAAAGATCCTCAAAAGGATGAATTTTTAATTGATACAAGAGAATTTAAAAAAATATTAGATGGTATTTCTTTGAAAGAACCATCAATTATGGTTTGGATAAAAGAATATATACAAAGTGGTCTATCTTAAAGATATAGAAGGATTATGTTTGATTTAGAAAAAATAGAGGAGGAACTATGAAAAGTTTAGCAGAATTAAAGAAAATTAGAGAAGAGGCCGCAAACAAGATTAACCTACGTACTGCTAAAGATGGGTATCGAGTAGTTGTTGGAATGGCTACATGCGGAATCACTGCTGGTGCAAGACCAGTATTAGCAGCTTTTGTTGATCAAGTTGCTGCCAAACATTTAGATAATGTAACTGTTACACAAGTGGGATGTCTTGGCGAATGTGCTTTAGAACCGGTTGTGGAAGTATTTGATGCAAATGGGAATCGTACAACATATGCAGAAGTACATGTAGAAGATGTTGAACATATTATTGAACAACATATTATTGGCGGTAAAGTAATTACCGAAAAAACATTAGAAGCAATAAAAGCAGCAAAGTAGAGGTATAAGAAAGATGTTAGTACGTGCACAAGTATTAGTTTGTGGTGGGACAGGGTGCCTATCATCAAAATCACAACAAATAAAAGATGCTTTTGTGGAAAACATTAAAGCACTTGGACTTGATAATGAAATTCAAGTTATTCAAACAGGATGTTTTGGTCTTTGTGAAAAAGGACCAATTGTTATTGTATATCCAGATCAAACTTTCTATTCCCATGTTGCAGTAGAAGATGTTGCTAAAATTTGTTCTGAACATCTTTTAAAGGGTCGTATATATGAACCTAAAGCATACAAAGAAGCAACAGAAGAAGAATTGGCTAAAATTAAATCCTTTGGTGAGGTTGGTTTTTACAATAAGCAATTAAGAATTGCTCTTCGTAATTGTGGTATGATTAACCCTTTTGATATTAATGAAGCTATTGGAAGAAATGCATATCAGGCTCTTGGTAAATGTTTAACAGAATATACTCCTACTGAGGTTATTGATATAATGAAGAAATCAGGACTTCGCGGTCGAGGTGGCGGAGGTTTTCCAACTGGTTTAAAATGGGAACTTTGTGCTAAGAATCAAGCAGATCAAAAATACGTAATTTGTAATGCAGATGAAGGAGATCCTGGGGCATTTATGGATCGTTCTGTACTTGAAGGTGATCCACATAGCGTAATTGAAGCAATGGCAATTGCTGGATACGCAATTGGTGCTACAATGGGATATGTATATATTCGTGCTGAATATCCTGTAGCAGTTGAAAGATTACAATTTGCAATTAATCAAGCAAGAGAATATGGTCTTTTAGGTAAGGATATTTTTGGTAGTGGATTTGATTTTGATATTGATATCAGACTAGGAGCTGGAGCTTTTGTTTGTGGTGAAGAAACTGCTTTGATTGCTTCAATTGAAGGTGAACGTGGAATGCCAAGAAATAAACCACCTTTTCCTGCTCAAAAAGGTCTATGGGGTAAACCGACTATTATCAACAACGTTGAAACTTTTGCTAATGTACCAGTCATTATTTTAAATGGTTGGGAATGGTTTTCATCCATTGGAACTGAGAAATCAAAAGGTACTAAAGTATTTGCCCTTGGTGGTAAAATTAAAAATACAGGACTTGTTGAAATACCAATGGGTACAACGCTTAGAGAAGTGATTTATGACATTGGTGGAGGCTGTCCTAATGGTAAAGCATTTAAAGCTGTTCAAACAGGAGGTCCCTCTGGTGGATGCTTAACAGCAAAACATTTAGATACTCCAATTGATTATGATAACCTCATTGCCCTTGGATCAATGATGGGTTCTGGTGGTATGATTGTAATGGATGAGAACAACTGTATGGTTGATGTTGCTCGTTTCTTTTTAGATTTTACAGTTGACGAATCTTGTGGTAAATGTACACCTTGTCGTGAAGGTACTAAAAGAATGCTTGAGATTTTGAAAAAAATTACTCATGGTGAAGGTACTTTAGAAGATTTGAAAACACTTGAAGATTTAGCTCATATGATCAAAGATTCTTCTCTTTGTGGTCTTGGACAAAGTGCACCTAACCCAGTTCTATCAACACTTGCTAATTTTAAGGATGAATATCTTGCACACGTTGTAGATAAAAAATGTCCAGCTGGTGTTTGTAAAGCTTTACTTACATTTGAAATTACTGATGATTGTATTGGTTGTACAAAATGTAAAAGAAATTGTCCAGCAGATGCTATTAGTGGTGACCTTAAACAAAAACATTATATTGACCCTGCTAAATGTATTAAATGTGGTAGTTGTGTAAAAGGCTGCCCTAAAAATGCAATTGTTGTGAAATAGGAGGTAGCAAGCATGGAAAACTTAGTAACAATAACAATAAATGGAAAAACTGCTCAAGTTCCATCTAATTATACAATTATGCAAGCTGCAGATGAAATGGGAATTTCAATTCCTAGACTTTGTTTCTTAAAAGATATAAATGAAAATGCTTCTTGCCGTGTATGTGTAGTGGAAATTGCAGGTATGCGTTCACTTAAAAATTCTTGTTCAGTAGAAGTAGGTTCCATTCTTAATAGAGAAGGAACTGCAACAATCTATACCAATTCTAAACGTGTAAGATCATCTGTTCGTCAAACATTGGAATTGATTGCCGCTAACCATCGTTTTGATTGTTGGAAATGTCCAAGAGAACACAATTGTGAATTGCTTGCTTTGCTTAGAAGATTTTCAATTGATAATAAAATGGCTGAATCTGGTGAGTTTGCTAAAAAACTTCCAATTATAAATGAAAGCGACGCTATTGTTTTTGATTCTTCTAAATGTGTACTTTGTGGTAGATGTATTGCTGCTTGTGAAAAACTTTCAGGAACTGGTGTTCTTAACTTTAATGAAAGAGGTTTTGTAACTTGTGTTGGTACTGCATTAAATCATGATATTGAAGATGCTGGATGTATTTATTGTGGCAAATGTATTGGAGCATGTCCAACAGGAGCCATTCATGAAAAAGAACAAATTGATTTTGTTGAAGAGGAACTTGCAAATCATGAAAATTATTTAGTGGCAACCTTTGCTCCTGCAGTTCGTGCAGCAATTGGTGAAGAGTTTGGTAATCCAATTGGAACGAATTGTGAAGGGAAACTTTATGCATCATTGAAAGAACTTGGATTTGATGATATTACAGATGTAAATTTTGGTGCTGATCTTACTATTATGGAAGAAGGAACTGAATTTATTGGTCGTCTAAAGAAAGCATTAAATGGTGAAGAAACGGTTTTACCAATGATTACTAGTTGTTCACCTGGATGGATTCGTTATATTGAACATTATTACCCAGAATATTTGCCTAATCTTTCTAGTTGTAAATCACCTCAACAAATGCAAGGGGCAATGATTAAGCATTATTATGCATCAAAAATTGGTGTTGATCCAAATAAAATTAAGGTTGTTTCTGTCATGCCTTGTATTGCTAAAAAATATGAAGCTCATCGTCCAGAAATGGAAAGTGATGGACTAAGAGATATTGATTATGTTTTAACAACAAGAGAGTATGCACGTCTTGTGAAAAGAGCTGGTATTGATTTTAATGCACTTGATGAGTATACTCCAACTAGTCCACTTGCTAAATATACTGGTGCTGGTGTTATCTTTGGGGCAACTGGAGGAGTAATGGAAGCAGCGTTAAGAACAGTTGCTCATATTCTTGATCCTGAAAATGAGGATAATCTTGATTTTACAGTTGTTCGCGGTGTTGAAAACGGGATTAAAGAAGCAACAATTAAGATTGCAGGTACTGATGTCAATGTAGCTGTTGTTCATGGTAGTGTTCATTTACCAGAACTTTTTAAACGTATAAAAGAAGGTAAAAAACAATATCATTTTATTGAAGTAATGGCTTGTACAGGAGGTTGTATTAATGGTGGAGGACAACCAATTGTTAATGCAAAGGTTCAAGAGTCTTGCGATATAAGAAGTTTAAGAGCCAATGTTTTATATCAAATTGATAAGGAAACTAAATATCATAAATCTCATGAAAATCAAGCTGTTCTTGATGCTTATAAAGAATATTTGCAAGAACCGAATAGTCATCTTGCACATCAATTGCTTCATACAACGTATACTGCTAAGCAGAATTTTTCGAAATCAAATAAATAAGTTATAAAAAATCCTAAAAGCATTTAGTTGCTTTTAGGATTTTTAAATTAGTTTTTTTAAAAGAATATAAGTTTTATTATTCTCATTCTTTTTTGCAATAATATTCTTTTTTTCCATTTTTGACAAAGACCTAGAAACAGAAGGTCTTGGGAGAGATAAAATTCTTGCTAAATTACTAACTGAATCAATGCAAATTTTTGAAGAATTGAATCTATTTGATTCTATTTTAAAATAATAGATAAGTCTATCTTCAATATTTTTATGTTTAAACAATTTATTTTCTTGTTTCAAATTTAAAGCTTTTGTTGAAATAAGCATTAAATAAGCTTCTAAAAATTTGAAATTAGTTTTGAATAATTTTAGTATATTATCTTTTGTAATGTATCTCACAATTGTTCTTTTAAAACATATACCATGTCCTAAATATCGATTATCGTTAGAAAATGCCAAAATATCCCCAAAATAGGCCTTATCTTTTAAAATAGTGATGGTTTCTTCCTTTTCTGTATAAGTTAATTCAATAACATTGATTTGTCCACTTTCAATCATTCCAATGACATGACAATCGCTTTCTTCATTAAAAACAACATCTTTGGCTTTATAAACTTTAATATATGTATAAGTATCCAGTTCTTCTTTGCTTAAATAGGTATAGATATTCATATTTTCTTCTTTCCTTTATAAATATAATTGTAACATTTGTTACATAATATAATTGTATCATATGCTATAATATTTTAGCAAATAATAAACAATTTAAAGTAAAAGTATATTTATAGGAGGTTTTATGAAAAAAAATTTTAAATTTATATATATATTTGTTGTTTTATTTTCAATGCTATTTATAACAGGATGTATTGATGACTCTAGTAAAAAGGTATCAGTGATTGTGCCAACGGGAACACCATCACTTGGCATTGCAAATGTACTTAATGATAAAACTTTAGTTGATGCTAATATTGTTAGTGGTTCTGATCCGCTGATTGCGGCATTCACGAATGCTAGTTATGATGTAGTAGTTGCGCCTGTCAATCTTGGGGCAAAATTATATAATGCTAATGAAAATTTTTCATATATTTTATACAAAACAATTGTATGGGGTAACTATTATTTAGTATCAAATGAAGAAATTGCCACTTTAGAAAGTTTAGAGGGAAAAACAGTTTTAGTTTTTGGTAAAAATTCAACTCCAGATGTTGTTTTAAGAACATTAATTTCTGCCAAAAATATCAATGTTAATTTAGAATATGTAGATGATGTGGCAACGGCAAATTCTTATCTTTTGTCAGGTAAAGCGGATATTATTGTCAGTGCTGAACCTTCTTTGACAAAAATGAGTGCAAATAAAAATTTTTATACATTGGATTTACAAAAACAGTGGCAACAATTAACAGGTAGTTATTCTTTGCCACAAGCTGGAATCTTTATAAAAAAGGATAGTAAGGATGAAAAATATTTAAAAACTGTTTTGGATAAAATGATAGAATCCGTTCAGATGGCTCAAACAAAACCTAATGTTTTGATCGCAAGTGCAGTTTCTGTTGATGAGAATTTAGCAAAAATTGGTGAGGAAACTTTACAAAAGGCGATTGGAAATTGTAATTTAAGAGTAGAAGAGACAGATAAAGAAGCAATTGAATTTTATTTTTCACAAGTCATTCAATTAGGAATTGGAGCAACCGTAGGAGGAAAATTGCCAGATGAGGCATTCTACTACTAATAAAAGAATTTTATCCTATTCTCTTTTGATTAGTTCATTTTTATTTTTAATATTGATTTGGACCTTAGTGTCTATTTATTATAACAATGATTTAATTTTTCCTAGTATTAATCAAATCATACAAGCTTTTTTTGGTATCTTTAAAGAAAGTACAAATATGAAAGCTTTATTTTTAACAATTATGCGTGTGATTGTTTCTGTCATCGTTTGTTTTATTTTAGGTTTTTTAATTCTTAGTATATATATTATTTGGCCGACTAGCCTTGCTTTCTTTCGCCCCATTATTCAAATTATGAGAAGTACTCCTCTTGCAATTGTTTCTATTTTTATTTTTATTTTAATTGGTGATAAAATTGGACCTTATATTATAACTATTTTAATGAGTTTACCTGTTGTTGTTGAAGGATTGATTACTTCAAGTGGACAAATAAATAAAGAAATCATTGATGAGGTTAAAACTTTAAAAGGTAGTACATTTTTAAAAATAAAAAGTATTTATCTACCCATTATTTTTCCTTATATAATGATGACCTTAGTACAAAGTTTAGGAATGAGTTTTAAGGTGATGATTATGGGAGAATATATTTGTCAAACACCAAATAGTATTGGAAAAATTTTATATAGTGTTAAAATGAACATTGAGATGGATACTTTGATTGCTTATGGTATTTTAATTGTTATCATTGTTTGTTTACTAGAATTATTTATTAAAGGAATTAAAAAACACTTGTTAAGAAATGTTCTTTCTTAATAGGTGTTTTTTAATTTTATAAAAAGCAATTTTTCATATCAAATAATAATATCTATTTGTCTTTCTTGCAAAAATAATAAATATGTAATATAATACATTATTATTTAGTAAGGAAAGGGAAGTATAATGTTTTTTGCAAAACCCGGTATTTATGAACCTTGTGGAATATTTTCTATAACTCATATCATTGTATTAGTAATTTGTCTTGTTCTCATTGGTATATTTGTATATAAGATTAGGAATATTACAGCTAAGAAATTGAATTTAATTACAAGAATTATTGCAATTGTTATTGTTTTTTTAGAAACTGGTAAAATCGTTTTTTCTTTTGTCAATCATCAAACGAATTTAGATAGTTGGGTGCCGCTTTATTTTTGTTCAATGTTTATTTTTGCAACTATCTTATCTGGTTATGCTAAAGGATGGTTAAAAAGTTTAGCAGATGCTTTTATTGGTAGTGGAGGAATAATTGCGGGAGCCATGTTTTTAATTATGCCTTCAACATCTCTCACCATTTATCCAATGTTTCATTATTTATCGTGTTATAGTATGTTATATCATAGTTTGATGGTCTTTTTAGGAATGGGATATCTCTTAAATGGCATTGTTGTTTTAAACAAATCGCTGTGCATCAAATATATGATATTTTGTTCTTTTTTTTCGTTAGTAGCAGTGATTTTCAATGTTACTTTAAATACAAATTTTATGTTTTTAAGAGAGCCTTATAATATTCCCCTACCTTTTTTAAAACCATTATCTGAAAAATTGCCTATTTTTTATACCTTATTGATGTTCTTATCTTGTACGGGTGGTACTTATCTTGTCATTGATATAATTGTAAAATTAATAAATAATATAATTAAGAAAAAGGAGAAATTATTAGATGGAGAAAATAATTCTTACTAATATGTGTCTAATTGAAAACCCTCAAACGAATGAAGTGGTTGTTATTCATCGCGTAAAAAATTGGAAAGGAATTGCTTTTCCAGGAGGGCATATTGAACAAGGTGAGGCAATTGTACCATCCGTGATTAGGGAAGTAAAAGAAGAAACGAATTTGGATATATCTCATTTAACTTTTTGTGGAATAAGGGATTGGTATGACAAGACAACAAATGAAAGAACCATTGTGTTTATGTTTAGAACTAAAACATATAAAGGGATTTTGGAAACGGATAATGTTGAAGGTAAAGTAGAGTGGCGTAAGCTTGATAGTATTAAACCCGAAGAATATGCTAGTGGTTTGGATAAAGAAATGGCAATTTTTTTTGATAACCAAACATTAGAGTTTTATTCTAATTATAATTTAGAAACCAATAAGTGGACTTTAAAGAAATATTGAGGTGATTTCGATGAATAAAAAATTATTATTTAAATTATTACAAACTCCATCTATTAGTGGTAATGAACTTGCAATTCAAAAAATGTTAATTGAAGAATTGAAAGACATAGATGATACTATTATTACTCATCATAGTTATAATACGGTACATGTTGTAAATAAAGAATCAAAGATAAAGGTTATGTTATTGGCACATATTGATGAAATTGGCCTTGTGATTGAAAAAATTGAAGATAATGGTATTTGTAAATTAACTAATGTGGGTGCAATAAAACCACAAATGTATATGGGTCAACATGTATGGGTAGTCAAATTTGATTCTAATGGGCAATATACATATATACCAGGAGTGATTGGTTATCCTGCGAATTATAATTGTGCAAATATAAGTGTGAATGATTTGAATTTGGATTTAGGATGTCATTCTAGAGAAGAAACGTTGAAACTTGTTCAAATTGGTGATATGGTTATTCATCAAGATAATGTGCAGGAGTTAGCTAACCATTTACTTACTAGTAGGGCTTTAGATGACAAAATTGGAGTCTTTATTTGTGCAGAAGTTTTAAAAAGGGTTAAAACAAAAACCACAAATGGAGTGTATTTTGTGGCAACGGTAGGAGAAGAAACAACAGGCAGAGGAGCCTACTTTGCAAGTGATATGGTAAATCCTACTTGTGCAATTGTATTAGATGTAGGTTCTAGTACCGATGTAAAATATAAAGAAAAGTTTACACATGAGGTATCATTAGGAGGTGGGCCTATTTTGACAATTGCCTCAAATGCCAATCAAAAATTAGTGGAGTTATTAAAAGAAAGTGCCAAACGATTAAATATACCACTCCAATATGCGGTAGAAATAGCTAAAACATATACTGATTTTGATACAATTTATAAAAAAAATAAAGGTATTCCTTCTGAACTGATTAGTATACCACTTAGGTATATGCATTCAGCAACCGAAGTATGTAGTTTAGATGATATACAGTATATAATTGAATTATTAGTCGATTTTATTATAAATTTAGATGAACATACTAATTTTAATCTTTTGGAGGTTTAAAATGGATATTATTGTCAATGGAATTTATCAACATTATAAAGGTGGATTATATAAAGTAATAGGTATAGCAAGTCATTCAGAAACACTTGAAAAATTAGTGATTTACATATCTTTGACAAATCATTTACTTTGGGCTAGACCTTTATCAATGTGGTGCGAAGAAATTTGTATAGATGATGCAATATATCCAAGGTTTACATATATAGGAGATAAAGATGAAAAAAATATGTAATTGTTCAATTTTATTATTTATCTTTTTATTCGTATTTTCTACATTTGGTGTTTATGCAGAATCATCAAACATAGAAAATAAAAAACAAATAGATAGTCAAAATCTAAATTCAAATGTATTATATCAATATTTTCAGATGGATACAAATTATAATCCTAGTAGTACTAAGACGACAAGAGATATTTATACATATACTGTAAAACAAAGTGATAATGTATATCTTGCAACATGGACGTATTCTAATCCAGATCATTATCAATTGGCTACTTTGATTGATATTGCAAAAGATTATGAAAAAAATCATCCAGGATTTATCGTGCTTGGAGGAGTAAATGCTGAGGGTTATTATGAAAACGAACCTACAAATGCGTTTATTCAAGATGGTGATGTAATTAGAAAAGATGTTAGTTATGAGGGATTTAAAGAGTTGATAGGATTTAAAAAAGATGGCTCTGTTGTAATTAAACAAGTACCTATATCATCCGAATATTTAAAGTTAAAAATAAATAATAAAAGTTTTGATATAACTAGAATCAATGAATTGCCTGAGGAAAATGGTGTCGCTTTGTTAACAGTTGATCTTATGCAAAAATTAAATTTAGAAGAATATCATATCTTTGAAGGAACCTATAATCTATATCGTAAATCATCCAAATTTCCTGATCCTCGTGGTAGTCTTAGTGGAACAAATTATGGAATTTTTATAAAAGGTATTGTTGATAAAGAAGTCTATATAGATGAAATAAATCGTGTTGATACAAAAAAATTTTATCTTGTCACCAATAATCAAGATATTATTTCAAATATAATTTTAGGACAAGAAATGAAGTGTCAGTTTGATTATTTAGATGAATTTAGTGATGTAGTATCCATGACAGGATATATGTATAAATATTTAGAGGATGGTGTGACCATTCCTGCATCATATATTGATACAAATGATGTTGGTGAAAAAGTAATATATGATTGTGCATATTATTCATCAGTTTCCAAACAAAGATGTGGAATTGGTTTTAAAGAAGATGGCACTATTGTTTTATTAACCGCTAATACCAATAAGGGTGGACCTACTCAATATGAGGTTGGAGAAATTTTTAAAGAATTAGGTTGTAAGAATGCGTATCAATTTGATGGCGGAGGTTCAGTATCATTTATAAAAAGAGACGAAGACGGAAAACTAGAAATGCTCAATACTCCAGGTGATGGAACACCCAGATCAATTATGTCTGGACTATTTATTGTAGCAAGAGATCCCGCAGTTGAAAGTAAGTTAGGGAAAGCAACACCAACAACAATCACAATAGAAAGAA
>ERZ824575.143-NODE-143-length-100700-cov-7.815858_pt1 | contig 100700 bp, 116 predicted proteins | sample MGYA00519470_ERZ824575 | MGnify/ENA primary metagenome ERZ824575 (study PRJEB31778, sample SAMEA3449170) | human gut metagenome | biome: human gut; feature: human-associated habitat; material: faeces | place: United Kingdom | collected 2010/2012 ... | reverse complement strand
CGCGCAGTTCAAGCTCATGGGCACGGACGTCGAATACTGAAAGGAGGAACGGCATGGCTACGACAGGACTTTACTCCCCCCACGTAAACCACCCCGAAAAGCGCATCGCGCGCAACATCCTCCTTGCGGTGATCCTCATCCTCTTCGCGCTTCTGACGCTTTTCCCGATCTTCTATATGATCATGTCATCGTTCGGCCCCGCCGTCGCCACGGCGGGCACTTCCCGGAGCATCTTCCCGCGCGTGTGGACGCTCGATTCGTACAAGGCGTTCTTTTCGTTCAGCAAATACTCCGTCCGCTGGATCGTCAACAGCCTCATCGTCGCCTCGGCAACGGTGGCGTGCAACGTCATATTCGCGTCCATGGCGGGCTATGCGTTCTCGAAGATCCGCTTCAAGGGCCGCCGGTGGCTGTTCGGGCTGATCCTCGTGGCGATGATGATCCCGTATCAGGTCACGCAGGTGCCGCTCTATATTCTCATTGCGAACAAGCTGCACATGACGAATACCTACGCCGCGATGATCCTGCCCGGCGTTGTGACATCGTACAACATCTTTCTCGCCAAGCAGTTTTTCACGAGCATCCCCACGCCGCTCATCGAGAGCGCGAAGCTGGACGGCTGCCACCAGTTCAAGATTTTTATAAAGATAATTCTGCCGCTGTCGAAGACTGTGCTCGCGGTCATGGCAATCAACACGTTTTTGTCGACTTGGAACACCTTCTTCTGGCCGTTCCTCGTCACGAGCAAGGACTATATGTTCACCATTCAGGTCGGTCTCAAGACCTTCAAGTTTGCAAACGAAACGCTGTTTGCGCCCATGATGGCGGGCGCTACGCTCTCAGCGCTGCCGATGTTCATTCTGTTCTTTGCGCTCCAGAAATACTTCCTTGAGGGCGTCACCATCGGCGCGGTCAAGGGCTGATACGGTGATATAACGGGCGCACTGCTTCCTGCGGTGCGCCGTTTTTGCCCAGCGGGCGTGCAGACGGTCTTTTACCTATTGACACTCCCTCAACCCTGGCGACCCCTCAGCCGCTGCGCGACAGCGTCTCGCTGCGGCTCGGTCACGGCGCGGCTCTGATATGCCACCGGCATATCATTCACTACCGCGCCGCCACTTCGTTACCCCTTACACAGGGGAGCCTTGGGGGCGGCGCCCGCCCCTTGCGCAAGGGTGGCTTTTGGATTGTGCGGCACCACGCTGCCGCTAAATTCTGTAAAAAATAATGAACCTGCTGTAAAGATTTTGGCAGTTTGGTAGACAAGCGCGGCAAAACCCGCTATAATAGGGAACGATATTACGCCGCCGAAAACGGACGGCCGCTAATTTGGAGGAAGCGAAATGAATAAGTTTGTAAAAGTACTGGCCATGCTGATGGCGCTGATGCTGTGCGTAGGCCTGACCGCCTGCAGCAGCAAGCAGGGCAACGGCGACGCCGCCGTAAACTACAGCCTGGGGCTGACCACTGACGGCCGGTTTGATGGCATTACCGCCAAGGACTATGTGACGCTGGGCCAGTATACCGGCATCCAGTATGACGAGAGCGCTGTGACCGTAAAGGAAGAGGACATCCAGAAGAAGATCGATTCCATTATGTCCAGCCACACCTATAAGGAAGAGATTACCGACCGCGAGGTAGCGGATGGCGATACCATCAACATCGACTATGTGGGCAAGGTGGACGGTGTGGAATTTGAGGGCGGCAGCACCAATGGCGCCGGCACCGAGGTGACCATCGGCGTGACCAGCTACATTGACAACTTCCTGGAGCAGCTCATCGGCCACAAGCCCGGCGAGACCTTCGATATCAAAGTGACCTTCCCCGACCCCTATGAGCGCAACACCGAGCTTTCCGGCAAGGATGCCGTCTTTACCGTGACCATCAACAAGATCATTGTGACCCACACCTATGAGCTGACCGATGACTTTGTAAAGGATAACCTGAAGGACGACTATGGCTATACCTCCGTAGAGAACATGCGTCAGACCATTGCCAAGGACCTGCGCGACAGCCAGGTTTATGACGCCATGATGGAAACCATACTGAAAAACTGCCCCGTAAGCGAAGTGCCCCAAAAGCTGGTGGATAACGAGATCACCATTGTGATCAAGCAGCTGAAGTTCTCCGCCTTGCAGTACAGCATGGAGCTTTCTACCCTGCTGAACTACTACTACGGTGTGGAGAGCGAGGAGGCCTTCCGCACCAAGTATGAGGAGAACATCCGCGAGACCATCTCCCAGTACATGGTGATGATGGCCATTGCTGAGGACATGAACCTCTTTGCCACCGAGGACGATGTGAAGGAGTACTTTAAGACCGAGATGGATACCGAGGATTACTCCGAATATGTTGCCCAGTACGGCTATGGCTACATTTACCGCGCCGTGACCTTCAACAATGTGGGCCAGTACCTGCAGGAGCAGAACCCCGCCCCCGCTTACACCGATATCAGCGAGATCATTGTGCCCGCTGCGACCGATGATACCACCGCAGAGGAGAACACCGAGACTCCCGCTGCGTAAGCAAGCCTATAATAAAAAGAAAGCCGCTGTGCCGAAAGGCATGGCGGTTTTGCTTTTTCCATATGAGGAAAAGTGGGCAAAAGACTTTTTAGGTCAAGATGGTGGTCGCCTGTCGGCGTCGCGGAGTCACCCTCCGGTGACTCCACGCCGCCGAAGGCGAGATGAAACTTTATACCGGCAACCCCTCAGCCAGCCTTGCGGCTGCCAGCTCCCCTTGCACAGGGGAGGCTGTGGGCCGCGGGGACATAAAAATATACACCTTGTAAAAAAGTCGGCCGTCATTCCGGCTTTTCACACTTTCCACAAAGTTTTCCACAGAGCGGTAAACACTTGCAAACCTGCCGGTTTTAGGGTAAAATATAGGTGGAATAATATCTTACCCGAAAAGAGGTTTGGAGCAATGGCGATTACTTTACGGGAACAGTATTTGGAGGGGTTTGTTTCCTCCCACGAAATGGACTGCATGGCCCCCCAGGTGGCGGCAGCTGTTCGTCAGCTGCGGCAGCACACCGGCGCGGGCAGTGATTTCCACGGCTGGCTGACCCTGCCGCGGGACTACGATAAAGAGGAGCTGGCGCGCATCCACGCGGCGGCCAAAAAGATCCGCAGCGACACCGATGTGCTTATTGTCATCGGTATCGGCGGCAGCTACCTGGGCGCCCGCAGCGCCATCGAGCTGCTGCGCAGCCCCTACTATAACGCCCTGGGCAAGGATGGCCCCGCCATCTATTTTGCCGGGTGCAATCTTTCCGGCAGCTACCTGGATGAGATCCTGGCGCTGTGCGAGGGCAAACGGGTTTCCCTCAATGTGATTTCCAAATCCGGCACCACCACCGAGCCGGCGCTGGCTTTCCGTGTGCTGCGCGGCATGATGGAGCAGCGCTACGGCAAGGAAGCGGCGGGGCGCATCTACTGCACCACCGACCGCGCCCGCGGGACGCTGAAATCGTTGGCGGACCGGGAAGGCTGGCAGACCTTTGTCATTCCCGATGATGTGGGCGGACGGTATTCCGTGCTGACCGCGGTGGGCCTGCTGCCGATGGCCGTGGCCGGGATCGATATTGACGCGGTGCTGCTCGGCGCCCAAAAGGCGATGACCGAGCTGGGTAACGACGACTTTTCCCATAACCCCTGCTACCGCTATGCCGCCATCCGCAATATCCTGCTGCGGCGGGGCAAGGCCATTGAGATCTACGCCAGCTACGAACCCCGCTTTACCCAGATGGGCGAGTGGCTGAAGCAGCTGTACGGCGAAAGCGAGGGCAAGGACGGCAAGGGGCTGTTCCCGGCTTCGGTCGCCTTTACCACCGACCTGCACTCGATGGGACAGTTTATCCAGGACGGCAGCCGCAACCTGTTTGAGACGGTCATTGATTTTATCTCCCCCGCCGCCGACCTAACGGTGGAGGAGGACCCCGAAAACCTGGATGGGCTGAATTTCCTTTCCGGCATGGCGATGCGGCAGATCAACCGGCGGGCGATGCAGGGGACCATTTTGGCGCATACCCGCGGCGGCGTGCCCAACCTGGTGCTGGAGGTTCCGGCCATCAATGAGGAGGAGTACGGCTACATGGTGTACTTCTTCATGCTGGCCTGCGGCGTCAGCGGCTACCTGCTGGGGGTCAATCCCTTTGACCAGCCCGGCGTGGAGGCCTATAAGAAGAATATGTTTGCCCTGCTGGGCAAGCCCGGCTATGAGGCACTGCGGCAGGAGCTTTTGGAGAAGCTGGGAGAATAAATTTTATCAACTCTGGGCGACGCCCATGGAAGAATAGTCTGCAACCACCAAATTCCAAGGAGGATCATAAGTATGATACAGTTAATCGTAGGACACAAGGGCAGTGGTAAGACCAAGGCCATAGTGGAAATGGCCAACAAAGCCGTAAAGGAGAGCAAGGGTTATGTTGTCGTCATCGAAAAGGATGTCCGCCTGACCTATGAGATCAGCAGTGCTGCACGCCTGGTTTATTCCGATGAATACGCCATTGCGGGCTATGACGCCGTTTATGGCTTCATCACCGGGCTGCTGGCCGGCAACTACGATATCACCCACATTTACATCGACCCCGTCTTTAAGATGTGCGGACGCGATTTTGAGGCCTTTACCCAGATGGTAAACACGCTGGATAGCCTGCGGGCCACCCAGGATGTTCAGATCGTCTTCACCCTTTCCTGCGAGCCGGAGGACCTTCCCTATCACCTGCGGGATATGATGATCGAGAACTGGTAAGCGGCATTTTTCCGATCTTATGAGGCTGTAAGAGGGGCGGCGCCCGGAGAGAGCGATCTTTCCCGGGCTGTCGTCCCTTGTCTTTTCAGAAAGGAGTACTCTATGAAACATCGCATCATTGCAGCGGCTGTACTGGCCGCCGTTCTGTGCCTTGCGCTGCTGGCCACCCGCGGCAGCGGGGAGCCCACCCTGAAAGACTTTGAGGCTATTAAAGAGGGAACGCCCCGCAGTGAGGTGCTGGAACAATTCGGGGAGCCGGACAGCGGCCTTTCCGGATTGTTCGGGGATATTTACAACTGCGGGGATCAGGTGGTCGTCATTTACTATGAAGTCGACTACGGCAGCGACACCGCAACGGTAAGCAAGGTCACCATCACCAAGCGGCAGAGTCCAAACGGCTGATTTTTCATTCCCTGCACCAAGAAAGGATACCCATGACCTTCCAATACTTTTTCTTTGATACCGTGGCGGGATATTTTTTGCAGGCGCTGCCCTTTGCGCTGGCGGCCGGGGTGTGGTATGCCCTGCGGCTGCACAAAAAAGAGCCCGCGCTGCCCGGCGGGCAGGTGGTGCTGCGGTCGTTGTTCCCCTGTTACCTTGCAGGGCTATTGGTTTTTACCCTTTTTCTGTACACCGTTTCCGATCTCTACTATCTGCTGTTCTACGGCAGACCCTCTCAGGGCGGGCTGCCTTGGTTTGTTCTGGACTATGATTTTTCCTTTGACTTTTTCCGCCGCTTTACCACCGAAAACCGCGATAATATCCTGCTGTTTTTGCCATTTGGGCTTTTATACCCGCTGTACCGGCCGCAGGCAAACTGGGGCCGCACGGTGCTGGCGGGGCTGTGCGCCACCATTGCCATTGAGCTGATCCAGCCCATAGTGGGGCGCAGCTTTGATGTGGATGACATCCTGATGAACCTTTTTGGCACAGTCATTTCCGCCGCCCTGTTTTTCCTGCTGCGGGCGATATTCTGCCCCAAAAGGAAGCAGGCATAGCCCCTGCACCCATTCCCCTCCGGCCGCATAGGATGGCGTAGCAACGAAAGGGAAGGGGGAGAGGCCATGTACCGCAGGCGTTCTCCCCGCCGCCGGGGCGACTGCCCCCTGGCGCTGTGCTGCATGGCCTTTGGGCTGGGGGTGCTGCTGGCCCTGTGCGGCGAGCTGCGCACCGCGCTGGTCTTTGCGGCCATCGGTTTGGTGATCCTTGGCTTTCGCTGCCGCCGTTAGCTGCCGTCACTTGCCAAAAGGAGGAGTAACTGTATGAAGGTTGTAGTTTACCGCAGCCCACGCCTGCTTTCCGGTCTGCTCCGGGCGCTGTTCCACATCCGCCGGGAACCGGAGCTGCCATGACCCCCGCCCCCTCAGCGGGGGCTTTTTATTTTGATTTATCTCAGCTCCAGCAGCTTTCGCACTTCCTCCATTCGGGCAAAAAGCCTAAAGTACAGCATTCGGTAATCCGGTGTATCACTTTGCAGGCAGGCTTCTTCACACTCCTGCTGTGCCGCGATGATTTTATCCTGTATCATCATAATTTGGATGCATTCCTCTTTTTCCACTTTGAGCATCTCCTTTCACAAATCACTTTAGAACAATATGTTCATTTTGTAAATAGAACAATTTATTCACCCCTATACTGTCCCTGGGGTGATCGTAATGATAAAATACCAAAGGATCCGCGACCTGCGGGAAGATGCTGATCTGACCCAGCAGCAGGTGGGTGCGGCCATCAATGTGCCGCAGCGCACCTACGCCTATTACGAAAGTGGCGGCCGGATGCTGCCACCACAGGTGCTTTGCGCCTTGGCCGATTTTTACAATGTCAGCGTGGATTACCTGCTGGGCCGCACCGATAAAAAAGAGGTCAATCGGTAACATTGAAAACCGAAACCAGCTATGTATTCCCCACAGTCCTCCACATTTACGGAACGGCTGTGGGGAAAGTTTTTAAGTTCATTACCTTCGTTTGACAAGGACGCACATGCTTTTCGGTGGTAGCTTTCTGCTGCCGATTTGCAGTTACCCCACATATAATGCGCCGCAGGCACCTTGAGAGCGTATCTGCGGCGCTGTACGGACGATGCTTCGCATCGTTCGTATCCAGCCGCAGCTTAAGCGTTAGGGGGTCTTGGGGCACAGCCCCAAGCGTGTTTTGGTATGGGGCCCCCGGCGGGACGCAAGGCCCGCTGGGGAAAGGAGGAGCGGCGGAGCGTTGGAGGGTTGCCTATCCCATAGGGATAGCGACCCGACATGGAGTAAAGCCCGCGACGACGCACACGAGTAAAAGGAACGCCCCGGCGGCGAGCCGTACAGGCTGTCGCCTTCCGGTGACTCCGCGACGCCGAAGGCGCTCACAAACTACCCCCAAAATGAACTTATATTCCCAGCAATTATCGTCCTAATAAATCCATATTTTATGCGAATCAAACCCAATATTTCCCCATAATGTAAACTTTCCATTAAAAAAAGTGAAATATTAACCTCTCATATGCAAAAAAGAGTCGATTTTGTCGTATTAGTGAAAGGCCTTTTACGCACCCAATAAAATACGGCCGGCCCCCGGTGAAACGCGGGGAACCAGCCGCAGCCGGATCCGTCAGAAAATGCGGACCCGGTACGCACCTTGAAAATTGAATATTCGCTCCCTTAGCCCAGCAGCGCCGCCAGCTCCTCCCGGATGCCGGCTTCACTCTGCTGCATCGCCGTCAGCGTCTTTTGGATCAGAGTATCCAGCTCCCAGCCCAGCAGCTCAGCCCCGTCCTTGATGACCTCCCGGCTGCACCCCGCCGCGAACTTCTTGTCCTTGAATTTCTTCTTGACGCTGGAAAGCTCCATGTCCGTGGTGCTTTTACTCGGGCGCATCAGCGCGGCCGCGCCAATAAGACCCGTCAGCTCATCACAGGCGAAAAGCACCTTTTCCATCTCCTTTTCGGGGGCCACATCGGTGCATATTTTGTGGCCGTGGCTGCATATGGCATGGATCATCTCCTCACCCACCCCGGCCGGACGCAGCAGCTCCGGGGCTTTTACACAGTGCTGTTCGGGCCATTTCTCAAAGTCGATATCATGCAGCAGGCCGCACATGGCCCAAAAATCGGCTTCTTTGCCGTAGCCCAGGTCGTTGGCAAACCAGCGCATTACCGCCTCCACAGTCAGTGCGTGCTGGATGTGAAAGGGCTCCTGATTGTACTGCCGCAGCAGGGCCAGGGCCGCTTCGCGGGAGATCATTTTTTCCATTTTTCATCGTCCTTTCGGTAGGGGATCACGGCAGCCTTCCGGCCGCTTTGCCACAGTGTAGCACAAAAGTGTTTTCCCCGCAAGTCCCGCTTTCGCCGGATGGGAGCCCGCGCAGATTTAGCGGGCATTTCTGCCGTCCAAAGCGCCGCCGGGCTTTACGGCGGGCCCCGCTGAACGATGGGAAAGAGACCGCTGCGGGGGCAGGGATATAGGCGTTGCCGGCGTAGGAAAGAACGGGATGAGGGGTTTACGGCGGCCGATCATTTGCGCGGCGGAATGGCGCGTTGAGCTTTTGGATGCCGCAAAGTGAGGAGGCCTTCGTCAAATACTTGACAATCTCCCTCGATGGGTGTAGTATCGGTGAGTATTGCGAGGAAAAACGAGGGAAAAGAGGAACCTTGTCCCATGAGATCACGATACGAAACAGCCCGGCGCATCCTTGTTTTTTGGACGCTTTTTATCGGCATCGGCGCCGTGGGCGGCGCTGCCATGATGCTCTTGGACCCCTCCGGAAAAACCATGGGGATGGATGGCATGCTGCCCTACTTCCAGGTGCTGCCCTTTGCGGAGGTAGTATTCCAGGATCTGGCCTTTTCCGGCATCGCCCTGTTCATCGTCAATGGTCTCACCAACCTGGCCGCCGCCGGCCTGCTGCTGGCCCGGAAAAAGGCGGGGGTGACACTGGGCGGGATTTTCGGCGTCACCCTCATGCTGTGGATCTGCATTCAGTTCTACATATTCCCGCCTAATTTCATGTCCACCATCTACTTCATTTTCGGCTTTTGCCAGGCGGCCGCCGGCTATGCCGCCTGGGTGTTCCGCCGGCAGGAAAGCTTTACGGTGAACATGGCCGATTACCCCCACATCGGCAGTGATCCCACCCGGCTGGTGGCCTATTTTTCCCGCATGGGCTACGGCAAAAAGCTGGCCTGTGAGGAGGCGGAGCGCACCGGCGCCGTCCTCTATGAGGTCCGCTCCTCCGAACGGACCGAGGGCACGCTGGGTTTCTGGTGGTGCGGCCGCTACGGTATGCATCGTTGGGCCATGCCCATCCGGCCCGTGGAAATTGACCTTTCGGCCTGCCGTCATGTCACCATCGTTTCGCCTATTTGAGTCTTTGCCCTGGCGGCCCCCATGCGCAGCTTCTGCCAGGCAGCTGCCGGGAAGATCCGGGAGGTGGATTATATCCTGGTACACTCAGACTCCCCAAAATCGAACCCTGTCGCTTCTTCGGCGGCGGGGTTCTTTTCTACCCGGAAAGTCTTGGTTTTACAAGAGGTTAGGTTATATGCGGTAGTGATTTTATACCCGTCAGGTTCGTCCCACACTGTAACGGAGTTGACGAGCAAATCAATGAGCCGCCTGCGGAAGTCTTCATCTTCGATGTTTCCGTATTTGAACTGACTCAACCAGAATACGATTTGGTCACGGTCAATTCGGTAGACGAATTTTTCCTCAGCTTTAATCTCTTTGTTGAGGGTTTTCTTTTCATGTTCGAGCTGGACAAGGCGGTTCATCAATGTCTCAGAAGCAATACCCTTCTCGATAGCGGCGGTGATATTTGTGATTGACTTTTCGACCTCCGTTAACTGAGCGGTCAACTGCGGAATGTGCGTGTCGTTTATTAAATCCTGTTCGCTCTGCCGGATTGCCATGTCTGCGATTTCATCAATGAGCTGATCGGTCAAAAGGTTGAGAGCGTCACGAGCTACTATTCCTTCGATGTAATCTTTTTTCAAAGGCCGCTTATCACACCCAAGTTTTCTCTTTTTCGTGTAGCAGGAATAGTAGTGGTAGACCTTGCCGTGCCTACCGGCTCCGCTTTCACCGTTCATAGAAGCCCCACAATGACCGCAGAATAGCTTTCCAGACAAGAGGTAATCTACCTTAGCCTTGCCCCTTGCTGGGGCTGTGGCGGTCTTAGAAAGCCGCCGCTGTACCGTTTCAAACAGCTCTTTATCAATGATGGCGGGAATACCATTTTCGATGACAATATCCTTGTAGGTATAAGTGCCGATGTAACGAGTATTACGGAACATGGCCTTAAAGCTGCTACGGTTGAACTCCGTATTTTTGGCAGTCTTATATCCGGCAGAGTTAAACTTTCGGCAAATAGCAGCAACGCTTTCACCATTGGCGTAAAGAGAGAACGCTTCTTGAACGATGTGGGCGGTGTCAGGGTCAATAACCAGCTTATGATTTTCTACCTTGTATCCGAGGGGAATATGACCGCCTACGCTATGGCACTTCAAGGCAGACTCACGCATACCTCTCGTGACCTTCTGTGACAGCTCGGCAGAGAAAAATTCAGCCATACCCTCTAACACAGACTCCAAGATGATACTTTCAGGACTGTCGGTGAGGTGTTCTGTGGCGGAGAGGACTTTCACGCCGTTCTTCCGCAGACGCATTTTCATAATCGCACTGTCATTTCGGTTACGAGCAAAACGGTCGAGCTTCCAGACGATGACATATTCCCAATTCTGCTTTGCGCTATCCGAAATCATTTCCATGAGGTGAACCCGCTTTTCCATATCTTTGCGAGCGGTCGTTGCTCGGTCAACATAGATTGCTACAATGCGGTAGTGGTTTGCTTTACAGAAGGCACGGCAGTCACGAAGTTGCCCTTCAATGGATTGGTCACTTTGACCTGTGGAGCTATACCGAAGATAGAGAGCAACATCTTGATCGCCGTTGTAAAGCGTATATGGGTCTTCCTGAAATTGAGAGATTTCTTCCTCTGTCAGACAGGAGAGGTCGATTGGAAATTTTTTAACTGTCATAATGTCCGTTATCCTTTCCTCTATTTACCAATGGCAAACGAAAGATAAAGTGCTATAATATCACTTGGCGCTAATACATAGGAAGAACTTCCTAAGATTGGAGTAGAATATGTCATATCACTAACAAAGAAGGTAAGGTTTCTGACAAGGAAGCTTTGACCATGTTTGAAGCACTCAGCGTAGATCAACAAAAGCAGATTATTTCTCTTTTGCAAACTCTCGCATTGCCGCAAGCACAATCTCCTTCTGTTCAGGTGTTAACTGACAATACAAGGATTTAAATTCTTGGGAAAGCCCATCATCGGTTTCGGTGACGGGCTTTTCTTTTATGTCTGTTTTACCCATGAGGTAATCGACAGACACATTAAAGTAAGATGAAATTTTAGAAAGAACTTCGGGTTTAGGTAATGACCCCCGTTTCCAACCTGTTACTGTACCTGATGAAACGCCGAGTTCTTTGGCAACGGGATTGGGCTTTTTTCCAATTAAATTGCACTCAGCAAGAAACCGCTCCCAAAACATAATCTTAGTCTCCTAAAATAATTTCAAGATTTCCTCTTGACAATCTTAGTATACTGAGATATACTCTGAATTGTGAACAAGAGATTTTGACAACAAAAACCCGACCCCCGAAAGGTTTTCTTTTTCGGCGGTTGTAGTTGCGAATGGTTTAGTTGTCTTGGCGGATTAAGTATACCATTGCGCCAAAGTGTTGTCAATAAATATTGTTCTCAATTCAAAGAAAGGAGAGGTTTTGTGAAAGAGCGTGAGAAAATTCGCTATTGCCTGAGCGTCAATCACCTGTCGTTTGCATGGCTGATTGATATGCTCCGAAAGCGGGGTATTGAAACGAACGGCCCTGTCCTGAGTGCAATTCTCGCAGGAACTCGTAACGGCCCTTCTGTGGACAAGATCATCGCTGAGTCTATCGACATTCTGGACTGGTACGAACGGCAGATTGGCGGTGTGTCATGAGCAACAGTGCATTTGCCCCGGAAGTGCGAGGGCAGGCCAAAGCGTTCAGTTCACTCCTTGCTCGATCTGTCCGAGAGTTTTTCAAGGACGAAACGAACCGCAAGCAGTTCGAGAGCTGGTACGAGCAGAAGTACGGAACACCGTATCAATGGAAACCTATGGTTTGGAGGAACAGATAATGAAAAAGGTATTTGGAGTATTGGCATTTCTCTCGTTTTTCTACCTGTTGGGTGTCGTTGGTGCGGTAGAGCAAGACACAATGGCTCTCGGCGCAGGCATGGTTTGTATGGGTATCGGCCTTGGCTGCTTCTGGTTGTTCTGTGAGCTGTCCGGTGCGTTTTATCCCGCCCCGCCGAGAAAAAGAAAGAGCCGCTGACGGAACTGGTACTTCCATCAACGGCAAGCGTAAAAGCTCAATCTGATTATATCAGAACCTATCATTTTGTAAAGGAGAACTTTATGAATAGCACGATTGCGAAACTCGCTGACGAGTTCGAGAAGATGGAGAAAACCATCGCTTCTCAGAAGAAAATGATCGAAACCCTCATGCCTACGGGCTATGTCGATACCGATACCGTCAAACTTCATCTTAACTCCGTATATGGTGTCATGTTCGGCGGTCGCCCTTCCCCGAAGCGCTGTAAGTTGGAGGACTGTTCTTGGGACGAGATCAATATGTATTCCTCCTACGGTCTTGCCGACAAGATGTTCGAGGTCGGTGACACCAAGAAATTCCGTCTGGCTGATGGCTCCTACCTGACCGCCCGTATCATCGGGTTCAACCATGATTACGCAAGTGACGGTAGCATGGTTCATATCACCTTTGAAACCGTGGAAACCCTTGACGGTGACATTCCCATGAATGAGAAGCCTACCAACGAGGGCGGCTGGGACGCTTCCTATCTCCGTGCCAAGCTCAACGGCAACTTCTTCGAGAAGCAACTTCCCGCTGATCTGAAAGCGGTCATCAAGCCCGTGGTAAAGATGACCGCCAAGAGCAGCAGGAACGAAGTGCGGGTTCCTTCCGTTGACAAGCTGTTCGTTCTTTCTGAGCAGGAGGTCTTCGGACGCAAGATTTATTCCTGCGGTTATGAGGGTAAGTGGTACGAGTGGTACAAGCGAGAGAACACGCCCTATGGCAAGTGCAAGCAGAATGGTGAGAGGGATTGGAGATGGGAGCGTTCTCCTTATTCCGGCGACACCGACTTCTTCTGTCGTGTGAGCAGCGTCGGCAGCGCCTACCGTAGCTCCGCCAGCTACTCTCGTGGCGTGTCCTTCGGCTTCTGCATTTGATCGGGTATCTCGTAAATCCCGCCCCGTTAGGGGCGGTGAAAGGAGTGAAAACATGAATGTCAATCGCAAGGTTGGCACTGGTTTTGAAAGAGACTTATGCCTGAGCCTGTCGGGTTGTGGCTTTTGGGCGCACAATCTCGCTCAGAACAGTCAAGGTCAGCCGTTCGATGTGATTGCGGCTCGAAACGGTGTCAGCTATCCCATTGACTGTAAGGATTGTTCCAAGAACATTTTCAAGATGGAGCGTATCGAAGAAAACCAGTTTTCCGCTATGACGCTCTGGAAGGAAACCGGGAATGGAGAGGGCTGGTTTGCAATTAGGTTGATAACCGGTGAAGTTCGATTTATCTCCTTTTCTACGCTTTTGGAATTGTCCGTTTTGCGAACTGTGCTGTCTGCCAACGATATTAGGCGATACGGTATCACTCTCGGAGAGTGGGTGTCCCAATGCAAGTAACTGTTGGCAATCAGCTCCGAATTGAAAACCCGTCTGAGCAGTTGCTTACATGGTGCAAGAAGCAGCTTATCCTTCCTAATCCTGAGTACGCCAAAAAAGTCCGTATGCACTTTTGGGTCGGTAACACGCCTGAGAAGTTGTACCTGTTTCAATGGGACGGTGACACACTGGTTCTTCCCTACGGGTGCTTGAACGATGTGCTGGCGATGGACGATTGCCACATGAAGGTCAATCTTCCTACACCGACCGAAGTGGACTTCGGTTGCACCATTCCGCTCTATGATTACCAAGTGGAAGCCAAGGAAGTCCTGATAACGGCCTACTACGGTATTCTTCAAGCCCCTGCGGGGTGTGGTAAGACACAGATTGGGATTGCTGTTGCGGCGGATACAGGTCGAAGGACACTCTGGCTGACCCATACACGGGATTTGCTCGTACAGAGCAAAAGCCGAGCGGAGCAGTACATGAGTCCTTCTCTGACTGGCACGATCACTGAAGGTAGGGTTCAAATAGGTAAGGCAATCACCTTCGCAACGGTGCAGACCATGTGCAACCTCGATCTGAGCCAGTACCGTGATGTTTGGGATTGTATCATCGTGGACGAGTGTCACCGTGTAGCCGGAACCCCGACCGCTATGACGCAGTTCTCAAAGGTGCTGAACGCTTTGGCAGCTCGACACAAGTACGGCCTGTCCGCTACGGTTCATCGGGCAGACGGTATGATTGCCGCCACTTACGCCCTGCTGGGCGGGATTGCCTATCAGGTGCCGGACGAAGCGGTGAAAGACAAGATTATGACCGTCAGCGTTTTGCCCCGTGCCACACACCAAGGACTCAGCCGTGAGTTTCTGGACACGGACGGTACGATCATCTACGCCAAGTTGGTTAATTTCCTCGCTGACCGTTATCCCCGGAACAACCTGATTGTCGCTGACCTCGTGGCAAATCGAGATCACTACAATCTCATTCTCTCCGACCGGCTGACGCACTTGGAAACCCTGATGAACCGTCTTCCGCCCGACTTGAGAAAACAGGCGGTCATGATTGATGGGAAGATGACCACGAAGAAAGCCAAGGCTCTCCGAGAGCAGGCCATTGAGGAAATGCGGCAGGGGCGTAAGCGGTATCTGTTCGCCACTTATTCTCTGGCGAAAGAAGGGCTGGATATTCCTCGGCTTGACCGTCTGTACCTGACCACACCGCAGAAAGATTATGCTGTGATAACTCAGAGCATTGGTCGTATCGCTCGTACCTTCAAGGGAAAGGGAGAACCCATCGCCTATGACTATGTGGACGATGGTATCCAGTACCTCGTGCGAAGCTACAAGAAGCGGTGTACCACCTACCGGAAAGCGGGGTGCAAGTTCATTGACGGAGAGAACTGATATAAAGGTTCTCGTTGCCTGCGAAGAAAGTCAAGCTGTCTGTATTGCATTTCGGCGTTTGGGGTATGAAACCTACTCCTGTGACATTCAGGAGTGTTCAGGCGGACACCCGGAATGGCACATTAAGGCAGACGCTCTATTGTTACTCGGACGGTATCTGATTTTCAAAACCGAAGACGGAAAAGCTCATTATGTTGAACGGTGGGATTTGATAATTGCTCACCCGCCTTGCACTTTCATGAGTAATGCGGGAGCGTGTCGAATGTATCCTCGTAAGGGTCAAATTGATAAAGCTCGATTTCAAAAGGCGATGGAAGCCAAAGCGTTTTTCCTTCGATTTCTAAATGCTGACTGTGATCGAGTGGCTATTGAGAACCCCCGCCCTCTCAAAATCGTTGAGTTACCAAAAGAAGATCAGCGAATACAGCCCTATCAATTTGGCGACCCGTGGAGCAAACTCACCTATCTTTGGCTGAAAAATCTTCCGCCGTTGGTTTACACCAATGTTCTTGCAGAATGGAAGCCCTTTGTTCCTGCCGGAACAGGCCGCAAGGCGGGGGGGGACAGCTACGGAGCAAGGATACCCCACAATTCCAAAGCCCGTTCAAAAACATTCCCCGGTATTGCGGACGCTATGGCGCAACAATGGGGCGCAGTATTAGGAGGTGATACCGCTGAACCTTGAACCTTTCATTTTCGACTGCGAGGTGTTTGCCTACGATTGGCTTTTTGTTTTCAAAAACAAGGTCACGGGAGAATACACCGTCATCTGGAATGACAATGAAGCGGTCAAACAATTCATGACCCAAGAACCCCTGTTGGCAGGGTTCAACAATAAGCACTATGACCAATTCATTCTGAAAGCGGTTCTCTCAGGTTTCACGCCGGAGGAAATCAAGGCGGTCAACGATTTTATCATCGTTGGTGGTCACGAGGGCTGGGAGTACGCCCCTCTCCGTGACTGCGGGATTTTCTTCGACCAATATGACCTGATGGACGATTGCCAGATGGGTTTGTCCCTGAAAGCAATCGAAGCTCACCTCGGAATGGACATTCGTGAAACCACCGTTCCGTTCAACATTGACCGCCCTCTGACTGAGGACGAGAAGCGAGAGGTCGAGTTCTACTGCCGCCACGATGTTGACGCAACCGACAGACTGGACGATCTTCGTCAAGGCTACTTGTCCAGTAAGCTCACGCTGGGTCGTGAAAAGGGGCTGTATCCTGCAAAAGCCCTCTACATGACCAACGCCAAGTTGACCGCTGCTTACCTTGACGCAGAGCAAAAACCGCACTATGACGAGCGGGAATATCAGTATCCGCCGAAGCTGCTTCGTCAGTACATTCCGCAGGAAGTGTTCGACTTCTTCGAACGGTTGAAGGACAAGAGTATTCCTGACGAAGTGGTGTTCAAGGAAAAGCTCGATCTGATGGTAGGCGGCTGTCCTTGCACCATCGCCTACGGTGGTATTCACGGGGCTATCCCATGTTACCGAGAGGAAGCCACGGAAACCCGCTCTATCCGCAACAAAGATGTTGCAAGCTACTATCCACACCAGATGACCTTGAACGGTTATTGTAGCCGAAATATCCCCTCTCCCGATGTGTATGCCGCTACCATTGAGCGGCGTGTTAAAGCAAAGAGAGCTGGTGATAAGGCTACGGCAAACGCTTTGAAGCTGGTGCTGAACACCACCTACGGCGCTATGCTGAACCGCTACAATGACCTGTATGACCCGCTCATGGGGCGCTCGGTCTGTATCTCAGGCCAGTTGCAGTTGCTCGAAATGGCGGAACATCTTGTTCGGGATTGCTCCACTTTGAAGATCATTCAGCTCAACACCGATGGTATCATGGTCAGCCTTGATGACTGCGATGTTCCCGTGTATCAGGAAATCACGCAGGAGTGGCAGGACAGAACCGGCTTTGAATTAGAGGAAGACCTTATCAAGATGATCTGTCAGAAAGATGTGAACAATTATGTCGAAGTTCCCTTTGAGGGCGACCCCAAAATCAAGGGCGGCGTTCTCGTTCGTGGGATTGCCCCGGCAGGAGCGTTCAACATCAACAACAATGCCTGTGTGGTTGCCAAGGCCGTCAAGGATTATCTGGCCTACGGTATCCCGGTCGAAGATTCCATCATGAGCTGCGACCGCCTGCTGGACTTCCAGTTGGTCGCTAAAGCCGGGAGTAAATACGGTGACGCTCTCCATGAGGTAGACGGTCAGATGGAGGTCGTACAGAAGGTCAACCGAGTCTACGCCACGGAAGATCATCGGTGCGGAACCCTCTACAAAATCCACCTCGGTACTGGCAATCCTGTCAAGATTGCCGGACTCCCCGCAAAATGTGTCGTAGACAACGACAATCACCTGACGATTGATGTGGTTGACCGTGACTGGTATATCCGGCAGGCGAAAAAGTATGTCCGAGATTTTCTCGGAGAGAAGCCGCCCAAGCGAAACACCCGCAGAGTCAATTCCATCAAGAAAAAATTATTAGAAATATTGGAGGTATAAATATGGCTACTACCAAGAAAGCCGCTGAGAGTGCGGCGGTGGATTATTCCACCATGAATGTGTTCAAGAAGTTGCAGCTTGCCCGTGTGCGTTTCCTCGAAGCAGGCGTGGACAAGAGCGGCAAGCACATGAAGCTCGAATATAAGTATTTCGAGCTGGCGGACATTGTTCCCAAGGCCGAGCAGATTTTCCTTGAAATCGGTCTGATGATGGTTCCGTCCATGTACGGCGACAAGGCGACCGCTCGTGTCTACAATGTCAATGACCGTGAAGACTACATTGACTTCGTGGCACCGTACACCCCCATCGCTCCTATCGTGTCCAACGCTGGTAATCAGGTCACAAACGAAATGCAGGCGACCGGCAGCTCCATCACCTACATTCGCCGCTACCTGTGGCAGCTCGTTTTGGACATTGTGGAGCATGACAGTATCGACAGCGGCGAGTTTGACACAACTCCCGCACCCGCTCCCACCGTCACGAAGAAGCCCCCTGTGACCACTGAACAGCGTCAGGAGATCAAGAAGGAACTGACCGGCGCTCCTGCTGGTGCGGCTACCGAGGAACAGGTCGGTACGCTGAAAAGTCTGCTGAAAAAGCTCATGGATATTGACGCAGAGCAGGAACAGTTCGTGCAAACCATCGCCATGAAGACCGAGGGCTTTTCTAAGATCGAAGCCGACAAGTGTGACGCTCTGATCGAGGGCGTGAACAATATGCTGGCTGGCTACGAAATGAAAACGGCGAAGGAGGGCTAAGACATGATTGAAATTGATTGCCGTAAGTGCGTCAATGCAGACTTGGAAGCGGATTGCTGTAAGCTCTACGGTAACAACCCTGATACTGCCGTTCGGGAATGTGCCGCTGACGAATTTGTGAATTATAAGGAGGTAGACAAAAATGGAATGGCTTGACGGCAACAAAATCCAGATTATCCCTCCCAAGCGTCCGAAGAAGCTGACTGGTACTCGCTTTGCCACTATCCTCGGTCTGAACCCGTGGTCTACGCCGTTCGAGATTTGGTGTGAAGTGACCCGCACCTATCAGAAGCCGTTCGAGGACACGATCTACACCATCGCCGGTAAGACCATCGAGCCTAAGCAGGCTGAGTACATGAAGCAGACCTACTTCATGAGCAATCTGGTCACGCCGACCGATCTGTGGGGTAAGGATTACTTCAATAAGACCTACGGCGACTTCTTCAAGGAAAGCCCCATTCTTGGCGGTATGTGGGACTACTTGCTCTACGGCAAAGATGGCAAGCCCACCACCGTCCTCGAAATGAAGACCTCTAAGCGTGTCGAGGACTGGAAAGACGATATTCCTGAGTATTACGCTTTGCAGGCGGCGTTGTACGCTTACCTTCTCGGCGTGGACGAAGTTATCATGGTCGCTTCCTTCCTTGAACCCAAGGACTACGATGACCCTGAGAAGTTCGTGTGTAGCGGTGAGAACACCATCACTCGCCCCTTCAAGGTGTCCGAGCGGTATCCTGACTTCGAGAAGAAGTATGTAAAGCCTGCTCTGAAATGGTGGAAGGACTTCGTTGAGAGCGGCATTTCTCCCGCCTTTGACGAGCGCAAGGACGCTGAAATTCTGAAAGCTCTCCGCACCAACAACCTGTCCCCCGAAACGGACATGGCGGCGCTGGTCAAGGAAGCCGAAGACCTGAAAGACACCATGGAACGGATTTTGGCTCATGAAGGTATCCCGGACATGGAAAAGCGGTACAAGGTTGTGACTGACATGATTAAGAAAGCCGCAATCGCTCAATTCCGTGACGGTGACAAGAAGGTGTCTATCGCTGGTTCTGCCTATAATTGGGAAGTCAGCCGTACTTCCACCACGAAGATCGACAAGGACGCTATGAAAGCGGACGGTATTCTGGCGAAGTACATGACCACTGAGGACAGCTACCGCATTTCCCCGAAAGCCTTGAAAGAAGGTGCGTGAAGTGGCGCAGAGTATGCAGAGATTGAGCAAAGATGATTTGCTCAAACTTCTCGACCAGTATGCCGATGACGATTTTGTTGGGGTTTTGTTCACAGCAGCTCGTGATATTCACTCTGACCAGTCCACCATCTTCGTATTCTATGACAAAGTAACGGAGGTTTAATTATGAAATTTTCCAAGTTCGTGAAGTTCCTCGCCCCTGATGGCGGCGCTATCTATGAGTACATGGACGAACGCTGGCTTGCTTCCCCGTCCGTACTTATGCTCATTCCCGATGGTATCCGCAGCGTGACCGGGTACAGCAACGAGAAAATGCCTGATGGCATTGGTCGCCTGATTTCTCAGGTCGGTTGCACCGAGTACGCTACGCTGGTCAAGGCAATTATGCCTGAGCCGGACGGCGCAATCAAGGATTGTGTTCGTATCTTCGCCACGCAGGACAGCACCATGACCCTTCCCATCACCAATGATGACTGGTCGCTGATCGAGAAGTCTGATTTCTGCGAAATCTTGTACGCTTACGATCTGGAAAGCGACAAGAGCGTACCGAAAGCCCTGCTGGTCAAGCAGTACGCCAAGTACCCCGATGACGAAGACCAGTTGGTTGGTATCATCTTCCCCTGTGAGTACACAGAACAGCTCAATTTCTACACCATGAAGGAGAACAAGTGATATGAAAGCGATGTTGAGTCAGCCGATGGCTGGTAAGACCCAAGAGGAAATCGTTGCCACTCGTGAAAAGGCTATCGCCGCTCTGAAAGAGCAGGGATACGAAATCGTGAACACTCTGTTTACCGAGGAATGGTACAGCAGCGAAAGCATGAAGAAGCGGGGCGTGGTGCAAATCCCTCTGTGCTTCTTAGCAAAATCTCTGGAAAACATGAGTCTGTGTCACGCCGCATATTTCTGTCACGGTTGGGAGAAAACCCGTGGTTGCCGTATCGAGCATGAAGCCGCCTGTGCTTACGGCTTGACCGTAATCTACGAAGACGGATACAACATTTTGAACAACGAACAGGAGGACAAAAACAATGGCTAAAATCGGACTCATCGAGGGTTTCACCCTCATTCCCGAAGGTACTCATGTCTTTCAGATTACCGATGTGAAGTACAAGGAAGACTTCGGCAAGCTGGAAGTCTATATGCAGACGCAGACCGGCAGTAAGCACATCGAGCGCTTCTCTCTGCTGAAATCCGATGGCTCTCCCAACGAGGGTGCATACAACGCTTTCAGCTACTTCGCCAAGACTGCCCTCGGCAATTTCGATCTGACCGAGATCGACCACACTGACCTGATTGGTCACTTCATCGAGTGCGATGTGGAACATGATGTTCAGGAGAACAAGAAGAAGCCCGGACAGAACATTACCTTTGTCCGTCTGGCCGATAAGCGCCCCTCTGAGGGCTGGGGCGGCTCCGGTAATACGGTTGCTACCCCCACCACTAAAACCGCTCCTGCGGCTTCTCAGACCGCTCCTAAGACCCCGATGGATTTGGCAGCTCTCCTTGGCTGATGCCGAGTGCGAGGGAGGGCTAATTTGAAAGGCTCTCCCTCGCCAATGGTATGTTGAAAACTATGTTGAAAGTGAGGATAAGCTACAATGGCAGAAGCCTATATTTGTTCGCTCTCCAAGGTTCAGCGTCATGCTGAAATCTGCAAAGAGATCAACAATCTCTATGAGCGTAAGAACCATGACTACGGTGACAGCTTTCACCAGACCTTCGTTGAAGAAGGAATGGCGATGGCTCGTATTCGGTTGGGTGATAAGTTCAGCCGCTTCAAAACTCTCTCCCGTGGCGGTGAACAGAAGGTCAATGACGAGTCTATCCGAGACACCCTGATTGACCTCGCTAACTACGCCATTATGACGGTGGTGGAAATGGAGGTCGCTGACGATGACACTGAATGATTATCAGAAAGCCGCCGAGCGTACTTCCGGCGATCTGACTTCATGGGATAAAATTCGCAACGGCTGTTACGGTCTGAACGGCGAAGCCGGAGAGTGTATCGACATTCTGAAAAAGACCGAGTTTCAGGGTCATGCTTTCGACCCGATGAAGATGGTTGACGAGCTGGGCGATGTTCTCTGGTATGTCGCACAGTTGGCGACCGGCTTGGGCGTGACCCTCGAATATGTGGCACAGCACAATGTCGATAAGCTGCTGGCTCGTTACCCTGACGGGTTCGACAGCGAAAAGAGTATCCATAGAAAGGAGTACGAAAATGCCTGACTGCTTCTCCAAGTCCGAAGTGACCGATTTTCTGAACTTCATGAAGTTGCCTGACGGAACCTCTGTTGTTTCCGATGACATGATGGAGTACCTGATGGCTTACGGCTTCTTCACCGCCCCTGCTTCCACCAAGTACCACGGCAATTACGAGGGCGGTCTTCTGAACCACTCCCGCATGGTTACGGAGTACCTTCTGGCGCTCACTCAGGCCAATCATCTGATCTGGCGCAAGGCTCGTTCTCCCTTCATCGTGGGTATGTTCCATGACCTATGTAAGATCGACCAGTACCGCCACCCGGTAACAGGCCACATTGAAGAATTTAATGGTGGGCGCACACCAATCTATGACGAACAGGCGTGGGAGTACAACCCCGACACCCTTCTGAAAGGTCACGGCGATAAGTCCGTCATGCTTCTCTCTCAGTTCTACACACTGACTGATGAAGAAATCATGTGTATCCGCTATCACATGGGCGCTTTCACCGACAAGTCCGAGTGGAATGACTACACCAGAGCAGTCAGCCAGTACCCGAATGTGCTGTGGACACACCAAGCCGATATGCTGGCAAGCCATGTTGCGGGGGTGTGAAGTATGTATATTCCAACAGTTTCTTTCGATTTCGATGGTGTAATTCATTCCTACCGAAGCGGGTGGAAGGGTGCCGCTGTTATCCCCGACCCTCCCGTAGAAGGGATTAAAGAGGTCATTGAACAACTCATAAGCGATGGTTTATGTGTGGTCATCTGTTCTTCTCGTGCGGAGTCCTTTGAGGGGCAGACGGCGATTGCTGAATGGTTGAAACACTACGGATTTCCTATGGTGCAAATTCAAGCAAGAAAAGTTCCCTCCATCGTTCATGTCGATGACCGTACAATCTGTTTCGATGGCAGAGCAAACCACCTCCACGAACAGATTATCAACTTCAAACCTTGGTATGAAAGGGAGTCTGAAAGTGAAAATCAGTGAACCTTCTGTGGAGCTTATCAACGCTCCCGATTATAAGACCCTTCTGACCACCATCGAAGCCGCTGGTAGGACTTGTTACAAGTCCGAGGACAAAATCACGGACGGAAGCGCAGAGAAGTTTGTCCGGGGTATCATCAAGCGTGGTCACGAAGCCGTCATTGAGCATGGCTCTCTTACCGTTCGCTTCATCTGCGACCGGGGTGTGAGCCATGAGATCATCCGTCACCGTCTGGCGGCGTTCTGTCAGGAGTCCACTCGGTACTGCAACTACGGTAAGGAGGGCTTCGGTGGCGAGATTACCGTCATTCGTCCCTCTACCTTCGCCAAGACCGACTCAACCTACCACATCTGGAAGCGGTCGTGTGAACACGCTGAGGTCGCCTACTGTGATCTGCTGAACGAGGGTTGCACCCCGCAGGAAGCTCGATCTGTCCTTCCGAACAGTTTGAAAACCGAGGTGGTCATGACCGCCGACCTCAGAGAATGGCGGCACTTCTGCCGTATGCGCTGCCCCGTAGCGGCTCACCCTGATATGCGGATCGTTGCCAATATGCTTCTGACCCTGCTAAAACAGACCTATCCCGTCTTCTTCGAGGACATTGAGGTATGAGAATTAAGAAAGCTGGCGGCAAGATATTTGGTGCGGTTCTGAGTGCCGCCGAGAAGAAAGCGATGGACATGGAAATCAATCGTCAGATCGTGGAAGCCGACAGGCGCTACGCCGATGACATTGACGCTATGGTGCTTTACACCCTCCATGTTCACCTTGGTTTCGGCAAGAAGCGCCTGCGGAAGTTCTATGACGCTTTCTCCGCCGAGCATGACCGCCTTATCCAGTATTATCAAATGCCGGACGATTACACATGGCTCTGCAAGGAGATGTTGAAACGTATCGGCGTTGATGTTGAAGCATGGAACCATGAAAGGAGAGAACCTAATGAAGCTGAAAAGCATTGACGGCAAAGTGCCGTATATCATGGCTGCTGGAAAGGACTTCGTGAAAGATGAAATGTCGCTGACGGCGGCAGAGCAGATTTGTTCCCGTGGAACGCAGACCGCCAGCAAGCTCTTTCCCGATTTCCCCATCTGCGTAGATGACAAGTTCTATTTCGCTGGAACCTCGACAAAGCCCAAGTCCAGCAAGTCTAAGACCCCTTGCGAGGGCTGAGATTTTCAATCTTCCTGTGGTTCGTCACCATTGTCGCAGTCCTCTGTCTGAAATTACCCACGGTTGAGGTTGAAGAACCTTCTCCCGTTGTCGAGGTGGTAGAGGTAGTCACCCCGGAGTCAGAACCGGAGGTGACACCTCAGCCGTGGACAGACGAGGAAGTGATTGTACTGGCGAAAATGCTATGGGGAGAAGCCAGAGGGGTCAGCTATGACGCTGAGAAAGCCGCTTGTGTGTGGTGTGCGCTCAACCGTGTCGATCATGGCTACGGCGACATTATAACGGTCGTGACTACACCCAAACAATTTGTAGGGTACAACGAGGAAAACCCGGTCGATGATGGTTTGATTACTCTCTGTATAGATGTACTGACCCGCTGGTACGCAGAGAGAGAAGGTCAGGTTGAGGTTGGTCGTGTCCTCCCTGCGGATTACTTGTGGTTCTCTGGCGATGGCAAGAGAAATCACTTCCGCAACGCCTACCGTGGCGGTGATAGATGGGATTGGTCTTTACCGAGTCCGTATGAAAGCTGAGGTAAGCCTATGAGCTATTTGAATATACCCGCCGAACTTCGAGGGGAAAAGGCATGGGTCAATGTGTGGGACGGGTCAAAGGTTCCTATGCAGGCCACCGTGAGAAAGGCGGCTTCTTCCTCTAATCCTGATACATGGTCGAATTACATTGACGCTGAACACAATGTCCAGCACGGCTACTATGACGGTCTTGGCTATGTGTTTCACGATACAGGGGTTGTAGGTATCGACATTGACGATGGCTTTACTGATGGGCTTCTAAACCCGCTGGCGGCTGACATTATCGGTCATTGTCAGTCCTACACGGAAAAGTCCAGAAGCGGGAGAGGGGTTCATATTCTCGTTCGTGGTGAGCTGCCCTTCAAGGGCAAGAACAACCGTGCCGCCGTGGAGATTTACAAGAGCAATCGGTACTTCATCATGACCGGCGAGGTTTTGATCTTTTCCGAGATCATTGAAAACCAGTCAGCGATTGACTATGTGATCGAGAAGTATTTTCCCGACACGCCGAAGGAAAGTAGCTCAGGTACGGTCGCCCCTCAGCGTATCTATTCTCCCATCTATCGCCGCCCTGAAAACGGCAAGCTGCATTTGAAGCCTGAATACCCGCCTATCACACCGGGAAGCCGGAACCTCAGCCTGACTTCTCTGGCGGGTCAGCTCCATAACCAAGGATACACCAAAGCAGAGATTTACAAAGAGCTGTTATACGCCAATCAACAGGCTTGCAAGCCGCCGCTCCCTCAGTCCGAGGTCGAGTTGATTGTTAACAGCGTGACCAGATACAGGAGGTAATTATGAAACCTTATCAGCGTGGCGATGTTGTTGTCATTGATGTTCCCATGCTTGCCAACAGTCATATTCAGGCCGGTAAGCGTCCGTGGGTGGTTGTGCAAAACAATGTCGGCAATCAGTTTTCTTCCACCAGCATTGTCGTTCCCCTGACCACTAAAATCAAGCGGCTGGAATTGCCAACCCATGTGGCTGTCACTTGGGGTTCTTTACAGCCGAGCATGGTTGAGTGTGAACAGGTGCGTGTCGTAGATGTGTCCGATGACTGGGAGTACATCTGTACTCTGCCCCCTGAGATTATGCGTCATGTGGACACCGCTTTGAAGAACGCTTTCTTCTATGGGGGGGGTGTAGACAGTGGAGAGTGAGAAGAAAATCTGTCCGTTATCAATGAGTTGCCCCGAAGATATTCCCCTCTGTCCCTGCCAGAAACAGCGCTGTGCATGGTGGGACGAAGACTCTCAGGACTGCGCCGCTGTGGTGCTGGCGAGAGCGATGAAGAAAAGGAAGTGAACTCATGCTTTACAATTTCAACGGAACCCTTCTCAATGTCGCAGACATTGTGACTGTCTCAACCAGTAAAGGCCAACGAGCGGAATACCCCTTTGTTCTCACGGTTGCCATGAGAAACGGTCAGCAGTTTGCGGTCAGCTACCACAACGAAATCGACCGCATACGGGAAGTCAATGAGATCGCACGAGCCTTTGACCGCTCTGTGGTCAACCCCGTTACCCGCTACGAGGTTGAGTCCATCGTGGAGAAGTACATTAAGAAAGTCAGAGCCGACCTTCAACCCCTGAAAAAGTTCGCAAAGGAGAGTGCTGAAAATGGCTGATGAAATCACAACCGTCCCCGAAGAACAGGCTCTTTTCCAGCTCTCCAACGGTCGCTACATCATGGACGAAGCTCAGTCCCGTGTGATGTTTCAGATTAAGGAAGCACAGCCGGAGCATAGCCACCCGATCAGCGGCACGGGGTATTCGTGGGACGAGTCCGGCATGGCGGAGTTGTTCTTCGAGTGCTACAAGAATGATACCCGCTACTGCCCCGAAGCGAAAAGCTGGTTCACCTACTCCGAGGGGGCATGGCGCAAGGACACGGGTTCTCTGCTGGTAGCGGAAAAGATCAAAGAGTTCTGCCGCCTGATGGCTCTCTATTGCGGTGAGATCACCAATGAAGAACGCCGCACCGAGTACATGAAGTTCATCGTAAAGATGGGCGATCGGCGCTTCCGTGACCGACTGATGAAGGACGCTGCCAGTGTACTTCCTATCGCTTCGGCGGAGTTTGACGCAAACCCCTACCTTATCAACTGCAAGAACGGCACTTTCGACCTCGAAAAAATGGAGTTCCGGGAACATGACTGGAAAGACTTCCTGACTATGCAGACCAACTTCAACTATACCTTGCAAGACGCACGGTGTCGCCGCTGGGAGAAGTTCGTTGCAGAGGTTACTTGTAATGACGAAGACAAGGCTGACTATCTGCAAAAGGCGCTGGGGTACTCCATGCTGGGTATGGCGAACGAGGAATGTATGTTCATTCTCCACGGCAAGACCACTCGCAACGGCAAGTCCACCATGCTCTCGGCAATTCACCACCTTCTCGGTGATTATGCTTCCGTGTCCCCCGTGTCGATCATCTGCAAGGCAGAGCGCTCGAAGAACGCCGAAGCAGCGAACCCCATGCTGGCTTCCCTGAAAGGCAAACGGTTCGTCACGATGGCTGAGAGTAACCAGTATGGAAAGCTGGACGAGGAAACAATCAAGCAGCTCACGGGCGGCGAGGAAATCAAGGCTCGGAACCTCTATGAGACTGCTACAACCTTCCTGCCGCAGTTCACACTTTGGCTCTCCTGCAACGATCTTCCAACCGTCAGCGATAAGTCCCTGTTCGTTTCCGACCGTGTGCGAGTGATCGAGTTCAACCGCCACTTCACCGAAGCGGAGCAGGACAAGAACCTGAAAAACGAGTTCCAGACACAGGAAGCTATGCAGGGCATTTTCGCTTGGCTGGTCGCCGGGTACTTCAAGTACAAGCGGTTCGGTCTGAAAATGTCTCCCGCCATGAGGAAGGTGGTCAATCAGTACGAGCGTGACAACGACCTGTGCCTGCAATTCCTTGAAGAACGCTGTGAACAGGCTGAGGGGGTCAACACCCGCTCGAAGTCTCTGTTTGACGCTTACAAGATTTGGTGCAAGTCCAACGGGTACTTTGCCTGTTCTGCCAAGCGGTTCAATGCCGACATGGAAACGCACCCTGAGTGGCACGGCGGCAAGGTCGTGTATCAGGGCTACCCCGTCTACAAGAACCTCAGACTGAAAGGAGCGTCCTAATGAACCGTTCATGCAATTCTATCCTCTGCCGCTTCGGTATCCACACAGCAGACCCGTATGTTCATATTCAGGTCAAGTGTCGTAATGGTTCTCACCGCTGGCAGAGCAATTATGAAATCTGTAAGCGGTGCGGCAAACGCCTGAGAAAAATCCGCATTGTAAAGGAGCGTCCGTGATGAAAATTACTCTTGATATTCCCGATGGCATTATTGCGGGGTTCTTCAATGGTGTAGAGGTCACGGCTCACGGTATGCAGTTGGTGTCCTATCAACTCAGCACTGACGATCTGAAAGATGGTAACACCGTAAAACTCCCTCGTGAACAGGAGGTGACAGTATGATTGCCACCAATGAAGAACTCGCCCTGCTGGAAAAGTGGAAGCGAAAACTCTGCTTGCAGGAGTGGCGGATAAAGCTATTGACCCACCTTCACCCCGAAGAAATGATGGTGCGTAATACCACAGGCTGTACCGAGTGGTCAGAAGCAATTAAGACCGCTCGTATTGAGATCATCAACCCTGCCTGCTACGGCGACCGCATTGTGCCGTTCAATTTTGAAAAGACGCTGGTGCATGAGCTGCTACACCTGAAATTCTCCTTCTGGTGTCAGAACGAAGATGATGTTGGCGATAGAGTCATGCACCAGATGATTGACGATCTCGCAAGAGCTTTGACGGAAGGGGACAGCGATGATGAAGCCTGAATACTGCCCCGACTATGTAGGTGTTGCCTGCGTTGATGGCACTTGCCCTGTTGCCAACTGTGAAGAATACACTGAGCGGTGTATGCCTGTCATTTCCTGTTGCCGGGACTGCTTCTATTATAAGGGCTGTGAAGACTGTGCAATCTCTGACGATTGCGACCGAATGGAGGATAAACATGAGTAAAAAGTGTGTATGTGGCAATGAAATGACTCGTGAAGACTGGAAGCACGAGTGGGTTTGTCATCGTTGTGGACGAAAGCGGCCTATTCCACTACCCCCGATGTTCACCGTCTTCATGTGCCGTAAATGTGAACACCTTCTGTATGTCGAGGAAGACGAGGACTTTCCTCAGAAACTCGGAAAAATCGCCGCAAAATCCTGTCCCTGTTGCGGCGAACAGGAAGAAGGTCTGTGGAGACTTCTCGGCAGAGCGGAAGGGTTCGAGGGAACCGTGTTCACGGAGGAAAGCGATGAAGACTGAGAAAAAGAACCTCCGCCGTATTTCCATCGTAGTCACGGCACAGACCAAGGGCAACCTTGAACGGCTGGCGGCGGTCTGCGGCTACTCTGAGATCGGTCGAGTGGTTGACAAGCTCACCCGTGAGAAGATGATTTCCCTCCATGACTTTGAAAGAAAGGAGAAGCACCATGAATGATGTAATGGAGCAAATCAAAACGCTTTCTGCCACCTTGGACGAGGAAACCACCCACTTTCACCCTACCGGCAGACTGCTGTTGCTGGGTTCCTACGAGAGCGTATTTCTGAAAGCGGTCAAGCGCAAGGCTGACCTATTGGGCATTGATTGTGACCTCACTCAATACCCCTGCCCTCCGTACAAGGCTGTGGTAGTGGACAGAGAAACCGTCCCGTCTGACATTAAGCTCACCGCCGAGGTTGACATTGACCACTCCTACTCACAGGGAATGTCATCGGTGTCTCAGGCGACTTTGGCGCTCCTGCTGGCATTGGACTTGGTTCACGCTAAGGACATTACCATTGTAGGCCGGGGTCATGCCGTTCAGAACTTGGCAAAGTACCTCACCCTCGGTAACGCAACGGTGACGGTGGCGCACTCCAAAACCAAGAGTCTCTTGCAGGCCACAATGAACCGTGATGTGGTGATTTACGCCACGCCGACTATCACGAAGGACATTTCCTACAACACTCGTGATCTGGTCATCGACCTCGGCAACAGTGTTCCGCACCCTGACCGCTTCAACTGCCCCTATGTGAACAGGATTGGTCAGCTCACCGTGAGTGTGTTGCTCAATCGTTTTGCGAGAAAGGAGCATAGAGCATGAGTGACATTCTGACAACTATCGCCGCCGTTGAATGGATTGTTGTAGGCTGTCTATTCCTCTGGCGACTGCGCCACTGGAACCGCCGCTTTTCGGAACTCTATGACGAGCTGCGAAAGGAGATCGATCATGAATAAGGAAGACGCTCACATTGTCATAGCGATGGCAAACCACAACATGAATGTCACCGATGTTGCTCATGCTATTTTCACACACAGAAACACGGTTCTCTATCACTTGAACAAGGTGAAGCAGCAGACCGGGTTAGACCCTCGGCGGTTCTATGATTTGGTCGAGCTGGTGAAGATGGCGCAGGAGGTGTTGGAAAATGAAGAAGTATAGCGACTCTACTCTCATGAGAATGACCAAGGCAGAACTGATTGAGCAGCTACGATGTGCTGAACACAACCGAGAGGTTGCGGAAGAAGCCGTTTTGATAGTGCGTGGCGAAAATGAGTCAAGGTGATAAAGGTGATAAAGGTGATAAAGGTGAGTGTTTTTGCAAAGACTTTTTTCAAATTGGCGTGTTTTGAAAAATTGTTTTTCGTATTTTAGGTGAGTTAGGTGAGTAATCGGGCATAAATGCCTATAACTCTCTCTTATACGCGCGTATATAGAAATAGTTATAGGGAAATGCACCCGATTACTCACCTTTATCACCTTGGCGACTTTGAAAGGAGAAAACGACTATGGCAGATGGAATTGTAGAAAAGCGTGGCCGTGGCAGACCGAAGGGTACTGGTGGCAATAAGCGGCCTGACAAAAGTGACGCTATGAGCGTTCACATGGAGCCGGGTGAAAATCGGAAATATATTACCCACTCGCTGAGAATGTGGGATTGGGAGACACCAGACATGAAGGAACCTGCACAGGTTAAGGAGCGCATTGGTCAGTATCTTGAAATCTGTGCTGAGGACGATATGAAGCCGAGTGTGGCAGGAATGGCATTGGCTTTTGGAGTACACAGGAAAACATTGTGGGCATGGGCTAATGGTATCGACAGCGACTATTTACCCCCTGCAAGCCGTGACCTTATAAAAAAAGCGTATCAATTTTTGAACGCACAGATGGAAGATTACGCACAGAACGGAAAGGTCAACCCTGTCACGGCAATCTTCCTGATGAAGAACCATTTTGGCTATGCGGACAAGCAGGAGGTCGTGTTGACTCCCAACCAGCAGCTCGGAGATCAGGTTCCCGCCGAGGACTTGGAAAAGAAGTACCTCGAAGATGTGGTGGGTGCGTCCAGCGACTATGACCCGGAAGACTGAGCGACTTTCCCGACTTTTGCGACTATGGCTTACGACTATGCCGAGCGACTTTGCGACTTTCGCCCGAACGACTTTGCGACTTTCCGGCGAGGGTCTGCGACTATGACAGAGCTGCCGATCTCCCGCTCCGGGGTCGGCGGCTTTTTCTTTCCCAGCTGATCGGCGGCGAGTTTTACCGGGGCGGCGTGGGCGCTGCCGGGGTTCAGGCCTGATCATGTCGGCGTTTTTGGCCTTTATAATGTATAGTGTGAAAAAGTGTAGTTTTTCAGACGGTTGCAAGCGTCAATAAAAAACTTGATAAAATATCAATAAAACACTTGACAATCAATAAAATACTTGATATACTCTAATCATCAATAAAACACTTGATAACAATTGATGAAGGGAGTTTTAACAATGCTGAGAACCAATAGCAAGAAAGCCGCCGAAAACATCCGGGTGTATATCATGGGTAATTTCACGCCGGAAGGGTACACGGACAACCAGCCGCAGAAGTTCCCCGAAATCGCCGCTTTTATCCTCGACACATTTAGAAGTGAAAAATATGGGTGTCCGCAAGATGTCCGCTATTATCACGGCAGCGAAGCCGCCGCTTTTGCTGACTGGTGCGCCGGTCTGCCGTCTGTCCTCGATACCTTGTATTTTTACAATCGTTCGGCGGTTGATGACCTCGGCGCAATCCTCGAAGAAACAGAGCAGGAAAAAACCCGGTACACCGAGCAGCAGGCCGAACAGCTTTTAACAAGCCTGATTTACAGAGAATTACAGAAGGGAGAGCGGAAAGCATGAGAAAGTACAAATTAAAAGAGCTGCGGGAGCTTGTGCGGCTCGGAGTGGCGGAAGATTACACCAATAAGCCGAGCGAGTATATTTACACGCTGCGCAGGCTTGAAAAGGTGGGCTATTCTGCGGGCGTTTACGGTATCAATGGCGGATTGGTCGAAGATACCGAAACCGGGCAGTTATACGCCATTATTGGGCGTTGCTCTAATTTGTTTATTTTATTTTAAGGGGGATTGCATCATGGTTAAACGTGATAATTGTAAAAATTGCGTGAGTCGCTGCGAACACGCCGGGAAAGATCGGGAATTTATTTATTCCGGTGAAAAGTCCTGCAAAGTGCTTTATGCGCCTGAGAGAGTAACGAAAGCGGCGGCGGATTTTGTAGGGGCTATAAAGCTCATAGCCACCAAGCCGGACAACCTCGACAACCTCGAAAGCTATCTTTCTCACCATTTCCCGGAATGGGTCAGCAGATGGGCAAATAGCCCGGAAGACCTCGCCGCAGAGATGAAGGAATTTGCGAGAATGGAAATATAAAGGCGGTGTAAGCGTGTATCTAATTCTTTTATTACTTTTGTTGCCTGTGCAAATCCTGATTGAAATATTGAAATTGAATAAGTAAAAGGTGATGTAATCATGAAATATAGTGATATTATCCGTGAAATTGATAGCATTTTCGATTATTTCAGATTTCACAATAAAAATCTAACTAAAACGCAAGAGCAGAAATTGTTAGAATTACAAGATTTAATTCATGAGCTACGAAAACAATGAATTTACAAGCCGCCCCGGTGCTATTCCGGGGCGGTTGTTTTTATGCTTTATCCGTAAAGGCGTTTTAATGGCGTTCCACGGGCTTTTATTGTTGGGTGGTATGTGTTGATACTGCCGCCATTATAAAACGCCCTACACGGCGTTTTAATGGGGTTTACAGCGGTGTTACGGTGTAGGGTGTTAGGGTGGTGCATAGCTGCCCTGTTTTTTTGCGCTTTTTCGGCCTGATCGGGGCGGCGTGAATGGGTGACGGGGGCGGGGGATATGCCAGCGGCAGCGAGGGCGGGGTGAGCTGAAAAATACCCGCAAAAAATAAAAAGGTCAATTTCGAGAAAACACTTGACAATAAAACACTTGATATGTATAATAAAGCCGAGGTGATAAACATGAGAGGTCGAGAAATCCTGAAAGAGATCATGGCTTCCAAGTCTCTTTCCAACGCTGAACTTGCAAAAAGACTCAATGTATCTAACGCTACCATTTGGGAACGCTTGAATAACAAAAATGTCAAGGACATTCCCGTGTCCCTGCTGACCACCATGCTCAGAGCGATGGATTACAAGGTCATTGTTGTTCCCGCCAATACCCGTCTGCCGGAAGGAGGTTTTGAAGTTGAATGACGCATATAAGCTCGTTCCTCACGGCGAGGTCATCAAGAAAGACAGCACCGTGGTCATTCCGTCCATCTTCATGTTCAAGGGCGGAGCGGGAGAGTGCTATTCCTTCCTGAAAATGTGTAGGGACAATAACTGCGTTGTTCACTTCAAAAATGAAAATCTGACCATTTACCCAGATCGGCAAGATGACAGCGTATCCTTGAAACTTCTCATTTATCTTGCGATTGCGGGAAGTCATGAGTTTGGCGATGACTTCATTCGATACCTTAACAACATGGAGAAAATGTCGTGGGAAGCGGTGAGTGTTCAATGAAATACTTCCTTGGTCGTGTGTCCAGCAAGGAACAGAACCTTGCTCGGCAGCTCAAGGTCGCTCGTGAGAAGTTCGATATTCCTGACGAGAATGTGTACTGCGACAAGATCACGGGAAGCAGCTTCGACCGTCCTCAGTACAACGCTCTGAAAGCCATTGTGCGCCCCGGTGATGAAGTCATTGTTAAGGAGTTCGATCGCTTTGGGCGCAACAAGGACGAAATGAAGCGAGAGCTGGAATGGTTCAAGCAGAAGGGCGTGATCGTCCGTATTCTCGACATTCCGACCACGCTGATTGACTTCAAAGACCAGACATGGGTGCTGGAAATGGTCAACAACATTCTGATTGAAGTCCTTGGCGCTGTTGCCGAGCAGGAGCGTAAGAAGACCAAGCAGCGGCAGGCTGAGGGTATCGCCGCTATGCCGGTTGTCGATGGCAAGCGGGTGTCGGTGAAGACCGGCAGAGGGTTCGGCAGACCCGCTTCCGAGATTGATGACGAGCAGTTTGAAAAACTCGCTCAAAAACAAAAAGACGGTCTTATCACCGTAGCGGACTGCTGCCGGGAACTCGGCATTAGTCGGTCTACATGGTATGACCGGTCGAGAAAGGTTGGTTGATAATGGCGTACTATCAGTTTTCATTACCCATGACTACCAGCGAAAGCTATCAGCTTATCAAGACAGTCTGTGAACGGTCTTGCACCATCAAACAGGACTGTCCGAATGAGAGCATTGAGGTTCGAACAAGGTTCCGCATGGGGAAAGGTTCTCTCCCGTTTGTGTTTTATCTGAGGGAACTGGAAGACGGAACTGAAATCATGGTCAGCTCGGATAACGCAACACTTACGGGCGCTTTGGTGGCGATGAATGGAAATAAACCAGAAAGCGTTTGGGATTTGCCGGATAAAGAATGGAGTGATCTTATTGAGGATTTCCGAAAGGAATATCCCGCCTTTCCCTTGCAAGTTGGCAAGCCTGTTCCGGTCGCCGCTGAGCCTTGCGATGACGGTGTGGGGCAGGAATCAATCAGCCGGGGCAAAAATGTATCTCTCGGTAGAGCGGCGGTTGGTGGTTTGATGTTTGGTAGCGCCGGTGCCGTGGTGGGTGGTTTGAGTGGCACAAAGAAGACCATGAGTCAATCCAGAAACATTTTCTCTGCTACTGTTCTTTTCCGAGTGCTTTATAGCAATGGAAGATTGATTGAAAGAACGGTTAAGAAAAACAGCCGGGAATTTGCCGAGTTGATGGCAAAATCCAGATAATCGGCTTCTGCAAGGGCAGGAGTGACAGCCATAACGGGCTATCTGTGTAGAAATACACGGGTAGCGCGTTTTTTTTGTTGGAAAGGAAATGCACATGAATTATGAAAAACTCTCCGGCTCTATCCGAGCTGTGATCGACCGCCGACCGGGAGATAATGGGGCGTACAGCGACCTCTTTTCTCTGTGCCGAGAGTGGGAAACCGAGGATTTCTCGGCGGCGCATAAGGTGAACAAGGAGCTGCTGGCACTCTCCGCAGATCAGGTAGTCCGTGGCGGCGGGGCAAAGTTCTATGAACAGTGGCGGCGGTGTCTTCTCTTTGAAGCACCCCATGACTTTGACTCCTTCATGACCTATATCGAACTCGACCGCAAGCCAGAAAAGCGGTTCTATGCCCCTCGGAAGCACTATCTCAGACCGATGGTGCAGGGCTTCCAAGATGTTTTGGACGGGAAGCTGCGCCTTTTGACAATCTCCATGCCAAAACGAGCGGGAAAGTCTCAAACGGGTATCAATTTTGTGAATATGCTCTCCGGCAAGTTCCCTGACCGCTCGACCCTGATGGAAGGGACAGGCGATGACCTTGTAAAGAGCTTCTACAATGGTTGTCTGGAATACCTGACAGTCCCTAACGAGTATCTGTTCTACGATGTATTCCCGGACGCACGGCTGGTACAGACCAACGCCGACACGAAGACGGTGAACCTGAAAAGCAAGTCGCGTTTCCCCACCATCATGTGTCGTTCCATTGATGCTCGACAGGTGGGCTTGTCCGAAGCCACCAATGTCCTCTACCTCGATGACTGCGTAGAGGGTCGTGAGGAAGCGAAGAACCGCCAGCGGCTTGATGATAAGTGGGAAGTGATCTCCGGCGATATTATGGGTCGTGCCATTGAAGGTACGCCGATGGTCTTTACCGGCACTCGCTATTCCCTGTATGACCCCATCGGTCGTGTGCAGGAACACGCACAGCGGGAGGGCTGGGCTTGGAGAGCGATTGAGATACCCGCCCTCGATCTCGTGACGGACGAGAGCAATTATGAGTACGAACGGGAGGGCAAGAAGGTCTTTACCACCGCTTACTTCCGAGAGCAGCGGGAGCTGCTGAGTGCGGAGCAGTTTGAGAGTGAGTTCCAGCAACAGCCTTTTGAAGCGAAGGGTCTGCTGTTTAACAAGGACGAGCTGAACTACTTCTTTGAGCTGCCGAAAGACCGTGACCCGGATACTATCATCGCCGTTGGCGATACGGCGGAAAGCGGTTCGGACTCGACCTCCATGCCGGTAGCGAAGATTTACGGTAACGATGTGTACATTGTTGATGTGGTCTTCGATGACTCCCCCGCTGAGGTGACGAAGCCGGAATGTGCCAAGTGCCTGATCGAGAACAAGGTTGCTTCCGCCGTCTTTGAGTCCAACAACGCCGGTCAATATTATGCCAGAGATGTTGACCAGATCATTCGTGAGCGTGGGTACTCTGTTGGTATCCGCACGAAGCGCACGATTTCCAACAAACAGACCCGTATTGAGTTCGCTTCCGACAACATCAAGAAGAACTTCTACTTCAAGCACCCCTCCACCTACAAGCGGGGCAGTCAGTATTGGAACTTCATGAAGGAAGTGACCACCTACACCCGCTCCGGCAAGGTTCCGCACGATGACGCTCCTGACTCCCTCTCCCTGTTGGAGAACGAAATCCGTATGTTGTCCGGGGGCAAGGTTGAGGTCTTCAAGCGTCCCTACTGAAAGGTTGGTTTTGACAAATACTGTGGCGAATGGTATGATAAAAGGTTGGTATTGACAACCATTGGAGAGTTTGATACAATGATAAGAGAGATAATAGGTAGAGGGGAGGTATTCTGTCTTGGGCTGTTTTGGTCGTAAGAAAATCTTTACCGATGTGACGGAGATCACACGGGACAATGTTCTGAACGTGCTGAGAAAGGCACTTATCACACATTGGTCGAACAAAGCGGATATGGAATATCTCTATGCCTACTACAAAGGCAGGCAACCGATTTTGAACCGTAAAAAGGAAGTCCGCCCTGAGATTCAAAACAATGTGGTCGAGAACCGTGCCAATGAGATCGTGTCCTTCAAGGTCGGTTATCTGATGGGGGAACCCATTCAGTATGTCAGCCGAAGCGATGATAAGATGGTTGCCGACAAGATCACCACTCTGAACGGCTACTGTCTTTCCGAGGATAAGGCCGCAAAGGATAAGGAACTGGCAGATTGGTTTCACATCTGCGGCACGGCATACCGCATGGTGCTTCCCGACAGCGTGTTTGAGAAGGAAAGCGATGAAGCTCCCTTCGAGATTTACACCCTCGACCCTCGGTTTGCTTTCGTGGTGTATGCCAATTCCATCGGTGAACCGCCTGTAATGGGTGTGAAGTACATTCAGCGGTCGGACGGTGTAGTGGTTTACAGCATTTATACGAAAGACCGCTATTTCGAGGTTGAAAACCAGAGTATGATCGTCCGGGAAGAAGCCCAGTCGCTCGGTATTCCCATTATCGAATACCCGGCGAACAACGCTCGGTTGGGAGCTTTTGAGATCGTCCTTCCCCTGTTGGACGCTATCAATACGGTGGACAGCAACCGTCTTGACGGTGTAGAACAGTTTGTTCAGGCGCTCATGCTGTTTCACAATGTGGACATTTCCGGCGATGATTTCTCCAAGCTGCGGGACGAGGGTGCGATCAAGTACAAGGACATTGACCCGCAGTATAAAGCGGAGATCAAGTATCTGACCTCCGAACTGAACCAGAGTCAGACACAAACACTGGTCGATCACCTCTATAACACGGTGCTGACGATCTGCGGTATGCCAAACCGCAACGGTGGTTCTTCCACCAGCGATACCGGCTCTGCGGTCATCATGCGTGATGGTTGGTCGGCAGCGGAAGCCAGAGCGAAGGACTCCGAGTTGATGTTCAAGCTCTCCGAAAAAGAGTTCTTGAAGCTGGTTCTGCATATCTGTTCCGATCTGAGTGATCTGGAATTGAAGCTGTCGAACGTGGAGGTTCGTTTTACTCGGCGCAATTATGAAAATATTGCTCAGAAAGCGACCGTATTGACCACTATGCTCAGTAATCCCAAGATTGCTCCCGTTCTGGCCTTTACCCATTGTGGTATGTTCTCCGACCCGCAGCTTGCGTACCGTATGAGTATGGATTATGTTGAGGAACAGGAGAAAAAGGCCGCTGAACTCGCCAGCAAGCAGAAGGAGGTTAATCCTGATGGAAAAGGAAATCCGCCTGACCCCGGAAGTGGTCAGGAAGATTGAGGAAATCTTGACTGCGGGAAAGACCGTTGAGATTGCCGAGCGGCACGAGAAAGTGGTTGTTTGGGCGGTCAGCAGCAAAAAGAAATACGAACAGCCTATCGCATAGGCGGTAGGGACAGCCACAACGGGCTACTGATACCGAAAAGGTATTGGTAGCCCTTTTTCTTTTGGTTTAATCGCCGTAAGGCGTTGAATAGGCAGAGAAGCCTTAAATCACAAAACGGAGAGAACCGTAAACACAAAGGTACAGTGCGGAGATGCACTCTAAAAAGCGCAGAAAGGAACGATTGTATGGCAAAGATTGATGTTTCCACCATCGAGGGCTTTGCGAATATGACCGCTGAGCAGAAAGCAGAAGCCCTCGCAAACTACGAGTTTCCCGACCCTGATTATACCGGCTATGTGAAGAAAGATGTTTTCGACAAAACCGCTTCCGAGCTTGCGTCTTGGAAGAAGAAGCACAATGAGCTGCTTTCTGAGGAAGAACGCAAGAAGCTGGAAAATGAGCAGATGTTCGAGGAAATGAAGAACAAGCTGGCGGGATTGGAAAAGGAGAAGACAGTTTCCAGTTACAAGGCGAGTTTCGCTGCACAGGGTTATCCTGAGCTGCTGGCGACCGAAGCCGCTGCCGCTATGGCGAACGGTGAGATGGATAAGGTCTTTGCCGCACAGAAGAAGTTTCTGGAACAGTATGAAAAAGATGTAAAAGCCAAGGTTCTGAAAGATACCCCCAAGCCTCCTGCCGGTGGTAAGGGCGGCGAGATGACCAAGGCTGATTTTCTGAAACTCGACACCAAAGCTCAGTTGGAGTTTATCAAGGAACATTCTGACTGGCAGACAATTTTGAAGTAATTATGGAGGTAAAACATTATGGCTACCTATCTCGGTTTTCCGTTTGACCCTGAGCTGTTTAACTACAACTGGGCAAATGCGAAAGACCCCACCCTGACCGCTATGTTTGAAAGCGGCGCTGTCGCTCCGAACGCAGAGCTGGCACGGTTGATCGCTAACGGCTCTGACTTCTACACCCTGCCCTTCTACAAGGTCATCGGCGGCACTCCTGAGAACTACGATGGCGCAACCGACATCACCCTGACCGACCCCGCTGGCGGCGCTCAGAACGGTATCGTGTTCGGTCGCGCACACGGCTGGAAGGAGAAGGATTTCATCGTTGATTACAACAGCGGTGCCGACCCCATGCAGCAGATCGTGTCTCAGGTGTCCAAGTATTGGCAGAAGCAGCGCCAGTCCATCATGCTGAAAATCCTCAATGCGGTCTTCGGCGTGACCGGCAGCGGTGAGTTTGCTGATTGGGCGAACCACACCACCAACCTGTCTTCCGCTTCTACCACCGTTGGTGACGCTAACAAGATGGGCGCTACCACTATTGGTGACGCTATCCAGAAGGCCGTGGGCGACAATCAGGACGCTTTCCAGCTTGTGTTTATGCACAGCAAGGTCGCCACTAACATGGCTGGTCTGAAACTGCTGGACTTCCTCAAGTACACGGACGCAAACAACGTGGAGCGCCCCCTGCGTATCGGAACGGTGAACGGCATGACCGTGATCGTGGACGATGGCTGTCCTACCACCGCAGCGGATACTTCCAAGGCAGCAACCTATACCACCTACGTTCTCGGTCTGGGCGCTATCCAGTACGCTCCCGCCCCCGTGAAGGTTCCTTCCGAGTTGACCCGTGATGCTCTCAAGGGCGGCGGCTATGACGCTCTGGTGACTCGTATCCGTGAAACCCTGCATCCCAACGGTTTCAGCTTCACCAAGCCCACCAGCGACTACACCGCTTCTCCCACGGACGCTCAGCTTGCGGCTACCGCCAACTGGTCTATCGTGGCTGACCCCAAGACGATTGCGCTGGCGAAGATCATCACCAACGGCTAAGGAGGTTCACCATGTTCTATGTTTCTGACGGAAAAGTGTATGTGAGGGAGGGAGATCACTTCCGTAATGTAGGCTTTACCGCAAAGGACAAGGTGATTACTCGGCGTGAATTGGAAAGTACCTCTGTGGTGATGGGTACGGTGGTTGTTGATACCCTCGACAACCCCGTAGCCCTCACCCGTGAGGAAATCATTACCAAGTTCAATCTGTCCGAGGAAAATCCCATCCCCGTTATCAAGAAGTCCCGTAAGAAGTCCGAGGAACCCGCTGAATGACAGGAGGTGGAAAGCATGACGGACGCTGAGAAGTTGAAAATGGTGAAAGCCATGACCGGCGAGACAGACGAGGACACGCTTTCCACCTACCTTTCTATCGCCGGAAACAAAGTGTGCCGCAAGGCATACCCCTTTGACCCCGCCGTGACCGCTGTTCCTGACCAGTACGCTCACATTCAGGTGGAGATCGCCGTGTATCTGCTGAACAAGCGGGGAGCCGAAGGGCAGACCGCTCACAGCGAGAACGGTATCTCCCGCTCCTATGAGGACGGCGATGTGCCGCCTACGCTGCTGAGGGACATTGTTCCCTTTGCCGCTGTGATGGGAGGTTGAGTGCATGAGAACGCTGAACCGCAACAAATCGCCCTTCTGGTATCTGCTGTATGACAGCAAGGTTCCCGTCAAGGACGAGTACGGCAACGAAACCGGTGAGGAACTGGTGGTTTACAAGCCTGCTGTGGCGATGAACGCCAATATCTCGGCGGCGACCGGCTCCGCTCAGGTGGAGCAGTTCGGTAATTTCGCAGGGTACGACAAGGTGATCGTCACCGATGACCTGAGTTGCCCCATTGACGAGAATACCGTGCTGTTCATCGACAAGGAGCCGCAGTATGACAAGGACGGGAAACCGCTCTACGATTACATGGTCAAGCGGGTCGCCAAGTCTCTCAATTCCATTTCCTATGCGGTCAGTAAGGTGACGGTATCGTGAGTCAGACGATCAATATTCCGCTCTCCGGGAGAGGGATTGAGCGGCTGATACGGGAAACCGAGAACCGGAAGAACCGGCTTCAAGAGCGGACTGCGGTCTTTCTTGATCGGGTAGCGCAGGAGGGCATGGAGAGAGCTTCTGTCAAGTTCTCGCAAGCCGTTTATGACGGCACGAACGATGTTTCCGTGACGGTGGAATCCCGTGGGAACAATGTTCGAGCGGTGGTGGCGACAGGCGGAGCTACCCTGTTCATTGAGTTCGGCACAGGCGTGACCTACCCGGACGATCACCCGGAAGCCGGAGAACTCGGTATGAAGCGTGGCGAATACGGTCAGGGTCACGGCAAGCAGCACTCTTGGGGTTATTACGGCGACCCCGGCACAAACGGAGTGCTGAAAGAAAAGAAGAATGGCGGGTTCGTGGTCATCACCCACGGCAATCCCGCCAATATGCCGATGTATGAAACGGTAAAGGAGCTGCAAGACCGGCTCACGGAGATTGCGAAGGAGGTGTTTTCATGATTGATGTGGAGAGTCAAATCTACACGCCGATTGCGGAAGCCCTGAGAGCGCAGTTTCCCGGTATCTTGGTCAGCGGCGAGTATGTCAATGCCCCTACCCGTTTCCCTTATGTGAGTTTGGTGGAGCAGGATAACTACACCACGGAAGCTCACATGGACAGCGGCGATACGGAGAGGTTCGCCACGCTGATGTACGAGGTGAATGTCTACTCCGATAAGGCAGGCGGTAAGAAATCCGTTTGCCGAAAAATCATGAGATTTGTGGACGATCTCATGTACGCCAAGAATTTCCGGCGTATTTCTCTGTCCCCGGTTCCCAATTTGGAGAACGCAACAATTTACCGTCTGGTTGCCCGATACAAGGCTGAAACGGACGGAACCACTCTTTATAGGAGGTAAATGAAATGGCTATTTCCACCTACAAGGTTTTTCTGATGAAGAAAGCCGACACTGGTGAACAGTGGAGCAAGCTGATCGACATTAAGGAGTTTCCTGACCTCGGCGGCGAACCCGAAATGCTGGAAACCACCACCCTGAGCGACAATATGCAGACCTACATCGCCGGTATCCAGTCCCTCGATGGTCTGTCCTTCACCGCCAACTACACGCTGGCTGATTTCCAGACCCTCAAGGCTTTGGAAGGCAAGAAGGTCAGCTATGCGGTCTGGTTTGGCGGCACCGAGAGCGATGGCACTGTTACTCCCGATGGCTCTAACGGTAAGTTCTCCTTTGACGGTGAGCTGTCCGTGTATCCCGTGGGCGGCGGCGTGAACGAAGTGGTGAACATGAACATCACCATCGCTCCTTCCACCCCCATCGCTTTCTCCGCAACCTAAGACACCAACAATCGCCGTATTGATAAGGAGGATTTATCATGGCAAAGCAGTTGACGATCAATGACCCTACTACCGGTGTGACCTACACGCTGGAATACACCCGCAAGACCGTTGAAGCGATGGAGAAGAACGGCTTTGTTGCCGCCGATGTGGAGCGCAAGCCTATGACTCTGCTTCCGGCTCTGTTTGCCGGTGCGTTCCTCGCCCATCATCGGTTTGTGAAGCGTGATGTGATCGACAGCATTTACGCTCGTATGAACCACAAGGACGAGCTGATTGCCGCTCTGGTAGAGATGTATAACGACCCCCTGCTGAGTCTGCTGGACGAGCCTGAGCAGGAGGGCAACGAGGGAAACCTGAGCTGGAAGACCGGCTGGTAAGCGACCGATCTTCCAGAAGTGAGGGGGGCGGCGGCGACCATCGCCCCGCTCCCCTTCTCGCTTACACGCCAAAGTTTTATGAGGTTTTCCCGTACTATCTTTCCATCGGCATGACCTATGAGCAGTTTTGGGAACAGGATTGCGAATTGGTGAAGTATTACCGAAAGGCGGCGCAGATCAAGCAAGACCTGAGAAATCAAGACGCTTGGCTCCAAGGAGCTTATTTTTACGAAGCTCTTATTGACGCTGCCCCGGTTCTTCGTGCTTTCGCCAAGAAGGGAACCAAGCCCACGCCGTATCGGGAAAGCCCCTATGAGCTGTTCAGTCGGCAGGACAAGAAACAGCAGAAGCAGCTTCAAGAAAAACACGATGACCAAGCCAAGGCATACATGGAAGCCTTTATGGTATCGGTCAATAAGAAATTTCAAGAGAAAGGTGGTGGCGTAAGTGGCTGACAATGTGGAAATTCAGGGGTTGGAGTTTCAGATCGTCAATGACAGTACGCAGGCGGTCACAGGACTTCAAAACCTGATTAACACGCTCAATCGTTTGAAAACCGCTACCAACGGCGGCGCAACGGGTCTGAGCAAGACCGCTCAGGGTATTCGGGAGCTTTCCAATTCTCTGAAAGGCTTGAACAGCGGTGACGCTTCGCAGAAGATCACCCGGCTTACCAATGCGCTGACCGCTCTGAGTCAGGTTGGGAATGTGAAGATTTCTTCCTCCATCGCCAACCAGCTCACGGCAATCAACACCGCTCTCGCTGGCCTGAAATGGACGGACGGCGACAAGCTGACTTCCCTTGTCAACGGTTTACGCCCTCTCTCCGAGTTGGGTAAGGCCAATATGACCACCTTTATCAATCAGCTCTCCAAGCTGCCGAAGGTGATCGAGGATTTGGAAGCGGCGGACATTGATAAGTTCACACAGCAGATGACCGCCCTTGCCGCCGCCATGAAGCCTTTTGCCGATGAAATGCAGAAGGTGTCCAACGGTTTCTCGGCGTTACCGTCCAAAATCCAAAAGCTGATTACCAGCACGGAGAAATATAACGCTTCTGCCCGTAAAGCAACCACCACGACCGGGAAGTTCACGAGCGGATTGAAAGCGTTGAATGTCGCCGCTGTTGCAATCACTTTCCGCAAAATCGGTCATTTTATCGCACAGGCGGTCACGGAGTCCAATAAGTACCAAGAAGACTTGAACCTGTTCACGGTTGCCTTGGGGCAGTATGCCGCAGAAGCTCAAAACTACGCTGAAAAGGTGTCCGATGTTATGGGTATCGACCCGGCACAGTGGCTCCGCAATCAGGGCGTTTTCAATACGCTGCTGACCGGCTTCGGTGACACGGCTGAACGAGCGCAGCTCATGAGCCAAAACCTGACACAGCTCGGCTACGATATTTCTTCCTTCTTCAATATTTCCATTGAAGACGCTATGCAGAAGTTACAGTCCGGTATTTCCGGCGAGTTGGAACCTCTGCGGCGCTTGGGCTATGATTTGTCGCAGGCACGATTGGAGCAGACCGCTTTGAACCTTGGCATCAAGGAAAGCGTTGCAAACATGACGCAGGCAGAAAAGGCCGAGCTGAGATATTACGCCATTATGACTCAGGTGACAACCGCTCAGGGTGATATGGCGAGAACGCTGGAAGCTCCCGCAAACCAGCTTCGTATCTTGCAGGCACAGCTTACACAGGCCGCACGAGCGATCGGTAACATCTTCATTCCCGCACTGAACGCAATTCTTCCCTATGCAATCGCTGTTGTTCAGGTCATTCGAGAAATCGCCAATGCCCTTGCCAACCTTGCGGGTTTCAAGTTGACGGAGGTGGACTATTCAGGAGTGAATAGCGCCGCTGTCGGCGCTGGGTCTTTGGCTGATAATCTCGATGACGCTGCCGGTGCTGCCAAGAAGTTGAAGCAGTACACCGCAGGCTTTGACGAGCTGAATGTCTTTGCTCCCAACACGGGAATCGGTTCCGGGGCGGGTGCTGGTGGCGCAGGCGGATTTGATTTCGATTTGCCCACCTACGATTTCCTTGGTGACGCTGTGCAGACCCGCATTGGTGAAATCAAGAAGATGATTGAGGATACTCTCGCAGAGATCACTACGATTGTTTCCGGCTTTATGCTGGCGGTAGGTGCAATTCTGGTCGTAACCGGTGTAAATATTCCGCTGGGTGTCGGCCTGATGGCAGCGGGTGCGGTCGGCCTTGCGGCTACCGTTGGGCTGAATTGGACTGCTATGAGTAGCGAACTGGCAAGTACGCTGGCTCTCATTACAGGTGTTGTCGGCGGCTTCCTGCTGGCTCTTGGCGCAATTATGGCGTTCTCCGGGGCGAACCTTCCTCTTGGTATCGCTTTGATGGCCTTGGGCGGGGCAAGCCTTGTATCTGCCGCTGTTATCAACTGGCATAACAGTGACCAACACCTCACTGACGCTTTGACCACCTTAACGGGAGTTCTGGCGGGTGCTTCTCTGGCGGTAGGCGCTATGTTGGCCTTTACCGGGGTCGCAACCGGGCTGGGTATTGCGCTGATGGCTGTTGGTGCTGTCACGCTTGTATCTGCCGCAGCTCTAAACTGGAACAGTATCCCGGACGCTCTGGCTTCTCCCTTGTCCAGAGTCGGATTGCTGGTCAGTGGAGCAACCTTGGCACTCGGCGCTATCCTCGCTTTCTCCGGGTGTATGCCCCTCGGTATTGCGCTGATGGCGATTGGTGCTACTTCTCTGGTTTCCGTAATGGCTCTCAACTGGAATGGCCTGAGCGATGAAATCCAGAATGTGATTGCCATTATTACCACGGTCGTATCTGTGGCGTTCCTCGCTATCGGTGCGGCACTGGCGTTCTCCGGGGCGAATATCCCGTTGGGTCTGGCTCTGCTGGCGGCGGGTGCGGTCACAATGGGTACGGCTATCATGCCGAACTGGAATGATCTCTCCGACAATGTTCAGCAGAAGATCAGCATGATTACCACCGTTGTCGGCGGCGCTCTCTTGGCTGTCGGCGCTATCCTTGCTCTAAGCGGAGTCGCCCTTCCTCTCGGTCTTGGCCTGATGGCGGCTGGCGCATTGAGCCTTGGCGCTGTTGCTACCCTGAATTGGGATTTTGTTGTTAATTCCATTAAGAAAGTCGTATCGGTCATCACGGGTATTCTCAGCGGCGCATTGATCGTTCTCGGTGTCCTGCTGTGCCTGAGCGGTGCGGGTGTTGGTCTTGGTCTTGCGGTACTGGCGGCGGGTCTGTCTCTGTCGTATGCGGCATGGACGCTGGACGATAACCCCATTACTCGCTTTGTGCGACAGATGGCGAACTCCATCATTGGACTTGTGAACGGTGTCATTGACGCAATCAATGATATGTTCCACATCCAGTTCAACGGCCTGTCTGTCATGGGTATCACGCTTATTCCGGCGTTTGATATTCGATTGGTGGATATTCCGCATATTCCGTTCTTTGAAGACGGCGGTTTCCCGAACGAAGGACAGCTCTTTATCGCCCGTGAAGCGGGTGCGGAAATGGTCGGTGCGATGGGGCGCAGAACGGCGGTTGCCAACAATGACCAGATCGTTGAGGGTATCTCCGCTGGCGTATCCGTTGCCAATGACGGCGTGATCGCTGCTATTTACGCTCTGCTGAATGTCGTTGAGGAAAAGGACTTCTCCGTAAATATTGGTGACAATCAGATCGGTGAGTCTTACGACCGTTATAACCGAGCCAGAGGTGTTCGTGTGAATACCGGTGCTTTCAGTAATGCCTACTAAGGAGGGCTGAGGAAATGCAAAGTTTCATTACAATCAATGGCACAAAGTTTCCTCAGCCCCGCAGGGGCTTAGAGCTGCTGTCTGCCACTATCGTAGACTCCGCCAGAAATGCCAACGGCGTTGTGGTAGGCCAGAAGGTCGGCAGAGATCAACAGAAGCTCAACAATCTCTTTTGGGGCTACTTGACAGCGGAACAGTGGTCTGCCATGTTGCAGATTTTTGATAAGAACTTCTTTGTGACGGTCACTTATCCTGACATGGTAAACAACCGCTGGACAACCAGAAAGATGTACCCCGGCGACCGCACGGCGACCCCGTACCATCTTGACCCGAACACGGGGCTTCCTGCGGACTACATCAACTGCAAAGTCAACATCATTGACTGCGGCGAACCGTTCTAAGGAGGTGTAGCCGTGAAACAGGTAAGCAACGCTTACAAGCTGTCGATGAAGTCTTTGCTCCGTGAGCAGTCCTTTGTGGAGATCACCTTCTCTCAGGTGGACACAGCGGCGGCAACAGACGGTAATTGGGTCAGCAACGGGGCGCAGAGCTATTCTGAGTTCGACACACTGGACTACGGATATGATTATCAGGAGTCCTATGCGGCGTTGGAGCTGAACCGGTGGGCGCTGGACGGGAATACGGTCATCGTTCCTTCTTCCGGGACGATGTATGACGGCTTTGTTTCGAGCCACATGAGTAATGCTGAGGGCAAGTTCACCACCCCTGCGGTGCTGACCCGTGCTTTCAGCAATCCACATACCTTCCCCGGTATCACCCTGACTTTTGACACTCGCTATCAGGAATGGCCTGACACCGTGACGGTTGATTTCTACCTGAATGGTGCGGTACTGGAAAGTCTGACCCTTCCCGTAGAGGGAACAGAGTTGGTCATCAACACGAAGGTCGCTTCTTGTGACAAGATCGTGTTGACAATGGGGAACACCCTTCCGTACCGCCGACCTCGGTTGCAACAGGTTCTCTACGGTGTGCAGAAGAAATTTGGAAATGATGACATTGTTTCCATCAAGGAGTCTCACGATGTAGACCCGCTCTCCCGCAGACTGCCGCAGGAAACCATGCAGTTCGTTCTTTTGGACTACGAACACAATTATGACCCGGATAACCCGAAAGGCATTTATGCCTATCTGGATAAGAAGTCACCGATTTCTCTCCGATACGGTTATATGCTTCCCACGGGTAAGGTCGAGTGGCTGAAAGCGGACAAGTATGTGTTGAACAGCAAACCGAAAGCTGCCAAAAATCAGGCTACCTTTACGGGTACAGGTCTGGTTGGAAGTATGACCGGAACCTTTTACAAGAGTAAGCTCGGTTCCAAAAACTTCTATGACATGGCTGAGGAAGTGCTTTTGGACGCAGACCTGACGCTGACAGCGCAGGGTACGCACCCTTGGGTGATTGACCCAACCTTGAAGCAGATGTTCACTACGGCGGCGCTCCCCATTGACTCGCACATGAACTGTCTGCAACTGATCGCTCACGCCTGCCGCTGCCGCCTGTTTACAGACGATGACAATATCATTCACATCAAGCCTTTTGGCGTGACTGTGGTTGGTATTTACAGCGGCGTATGGGCGGATAACGGTCATCTGTGGTACAGCGAGTGGGACACTGTTGACCGTGGCAATAAGGTCGGTAACACCTATGCGGCGTTGGAACTGAACCGCTGGACACTGGACGGTGGAGATCAGGTCATTGTCGAAGACACCGACCCCTCCGGTCGAGGGTTTATCAGTGAAGCGATGACTGCGGCAGATGGCACTTATACCACGAAGCCGACCTTCACCAAGACCTTTGATGTTTCTCACGACCTTCCCGTACTGGCTCTCCGCTTTGATACCCCCTTGGACGAGTACCCCACCTCTATTCAGGTAAAGTATTATGCCGGGACAAAGCTGCTGGACACGCAGACTGTGAAGGGTATTACTTCTGCGGAGGTGTTCGTCAACAGCGAAGCGGCGATTGACTGTACCAAGATCGAGGTCACGATGGACGGTAGCCTGCCGTACCGCCGTATGCGGGTGAGCAAGCTCTACTACCGTGAAACGGACTTCACGCTGGATTTTGACTCGATTGACAAGGACTCCCAATCCATCGCAAAGATCGACCAGCTTAAAGCGGTATCTGTCGCCAAGTATGCGTACACGGCGGCAAACGACACCACCAAACTTTTCGAGGGAACGACCACCGAAACTCAGCTTCATGTCGAGTTCTCTGGTCTTGCACAAGATGTTTCTATCTCTGTTTCTGGCGGCTCGTTGGTATCCTCCAACATTTACGCCAGAGCTGCGGATTTGGTGTTATCCTCCGGCACTAAAACCGTAGTTGTTACCGGTAAAACTCTGTCTGAGAACTCGGTGGTCGTTTCCTATCCCGTAGCTCTCGATGGAGAAATCGACAAGGAGGAAAACCCCCTTATCACCAACGATACGATGTGCGCCGCTCTTGCCGATCAGGTGAAAAAGTATCTGCAAATGCAGAACACCTATCAGACAAAATACCGTGGCAATCCTGAGTTGGAAGTGGGCGATGTGATTGGCTTGCAGACGCTCTATACCGATGAAATGGACGCATTGATCTTGGTGGACGAGATCACATTTAACGGCTCTCTGAGCGGAAAGTTGAAGGTGAAAGGTCTGATATGAGTATTATTGATAATCTCGTCTACGACCGCACACAGGCCGATGTGGACAGGGTTTTTACCCTGAAACACAAAATCCTCACGGAAGGGCTTTCGAGCCTTTCCGCTGAGGAAAAGACCGAGTACATGGCTGGTATGAAGGGTGCTTACAATTACGGGGACATGAACCGTGTAGGGCAGGCGGTAGCCTATATCGCCAACCGCATGACTTCTCTCCCCGGACAGTTGGCGGCATACCGAGCGGAGAAAGGAGTCGCTGATGACCCGATCTACCAAGTTCCATATGACCCTTCCTCAGTGGTGGTTGCGGCAAAGACGAATTGGGCGATGGGTGATACGCCCACCCAATCTCTCGTGAAAGCCTACTTGAACAACCTGACGGTTCTCCGAAAGCAACTCACGCTTCCCCCGGACGCACCGCTGGTTCCGAGCAGTCTGGACAATCTCACTTTTTCCACGGCAAACAACATTGAATATCTCCTGTATGTCATCGACACAACATTGACCGAGGTAGAAACCGAGCTGTATACCAAGATCGACCGCACGGTGGACGCTTTCGCCTATGTTGGTCTGTATAACTGCGGAGAGTAAGGAGGAAATTTCATGAAAGATACTGTCATCAAGGGTAACGGTAAGTCCCGTTCTATCAAGGCTCCTACCGATATGCCTGCAACCTTCGAGGAATGGCGCACACAGCTTCTCGCCGGAACCGCCACCCTCGACATTGGTCTGAACGCCGCAGGCTGTGATGTGGTCGGCACAGCCATGAGCAAGGCAAATCTGCTGTCCGACACCACCAAATCGGCACTGGAACTGAGCGGCAGCGACCCCACGGTGAATGACGCTCTGTATGCTCTGAGCCAGAAGGGTTCTCCAGCAGAGGTGCGTGTTATCGCTGATACAGGCTCGACCGTCACCATGAGTAGGGGTGGCAAAACTCTGACAGGCAAGGTTGCTTCGACCGGCTATGCCACTCTGTACCCGACCGAGCTGGGTGACTGGACTATCGTGTTTACTTACAACGGTTCTCAGAAAACCAAGGTTTACACGCTGGAAGTCATCGGTATCGTGTATGTCTATCCCTTTGTAGTTGGCGCTACGCTGGAAGCTACCTCTTGGGATAACATCGCCGCTGTTTCTAAGTTCGGTCAGGCTCCGAACTACTGGAAGGTCGGTGACAAGAAGAACATTACTGTCAACGGTGTGACCTATGCAGCGCAGATCATCGGCTTTGACCACGACACTCTGACTACCGCAGATGGCGGTCGCACCAAGGCGGGTATTACCTTCCAGTTGGTTGACTGCCTGAAAACCACCTACTCCATGAACGGCTCCAATACTAATGTAAACGGCTGGCGTGGTTCCACTATGCGTACCTCCACAATGGCAACGCTGCTGAACCAGCTTTCCTCCGACCTGAAAAGCGTGTTGAAGTTCGTCAACAAAGTGACCAGCGTAGGTAACAACAGTTCCGGTCTGGAAACCACTTCTGACAAGCTGTTCCTTCTGTCCGAGATCGAAGTCTTTGGTGCTACTCAGTATTCTTACGCTGGTGAGGGTAAGCAATACGAGTATTACACCGCTGGCAACAGCACCATTAAGAAGGTCAATGGTTCTGCGAACGACTGGTGGGAGCGTTCTCCTTATTCCGGCTACACCAGCGCCTTCTGTCGTGTGAACAGCGACGGCAACGCCAACGGTGGCAACGCCAGCAACTCCTATGGCGTGTCCTTCGGCTTCTGCGTTTAATCCCCGGTTTCATCAACACCAATCCCGCCCCGTCAGGGGCGGTGTAAGAAAGGAATGTTGGCGTGTCAGTCATCAAAGCTATGCGTGGCGAAAGCTCCATGCAGTTCATCGAAACCGCCAGACGGTTAGAGCTTCACGCTTTCTCCGTCTGCACCAAGGCTCCTAAAAGATACGCACCTCTGCTGACAAACCGTATCTTCGAGCTGGCTTCCACGGTTCATGAGGAAGTCCGAGCGGCGAACAACATCTACCCGCACAATCAGCATGAAGCGCAAATGCGGCGAGATCATCTGATTAACGCCAATATCGCCCTTCAAAATCTCAGTCCGAAGCTGACTTTGCTCTATGACGCTATTCTCCAAAACCCTGAAAAATGTCCGTGGATTGACCACGCCATGAAGGAATTTGGAGAGTACATCACGGACGAAGCACAGCTTATCTCCAAGGTTCGGAAAGCTGACCACGAGAGGTATAAAGACCTCCCGGCATGAGTTTTTCATTGGGTCAAGCCCTGTAATTGTTACCTTTTCTGCGAACTACTGGTGGGAGCGTTCTCCTCGTTCCGGCAGCACCAACTACTTCTGTTATGTGAACAGCAACGGCAACGCCAACAATAGCAACGCCAGCAACTCCAATGGCGTGTCCTTCGGACTCTGCAACTTCGCATAGGTCAGTCGTAGTAACCCCTTTGGGCGAAATCAGTACCTTTTGCAGAGGGAGGGCTTGTTCCCGGCTACCAAGCCAAAACACCCCGTCCGATGTAGTCAGCCGGACGCTTCTTGCATGGTGAGCGATTGTACGGTAGCTCATTTCATGGCTGGTACTACAAGCAGTTAGAACCCGTACCCGACAATAAGACTGTACGGAGGGGAACCTTCTATGACAAGTGAAGAACGGAGAGAAGCCCGTTATCAGCGCAGGAAAGCCAAGCGGGACGAAGCTCGTCTGCGGCGAAGCAAAGAATGTGGTGATTTCGATGAAGTCTTTTCGTTCAGACACCTTTACCTTTCCGGGAAGAAATGCTGTAAGGGTGTCTACTGGAAAAACTCAACTCAGCGGTATATCGGCAATATCATTCCGATCACCGCAAAGACCCATCGTGAACTTCAAAATGGAACCTTCAAGCACCGTGGCTTTCACGCTTTCACCATCATGGAGCGAGGGAAGAAGCGGTATATCCGATCAGTCCATATCACGGAACGAGCGGTTCAAAAGTGTCTGTGTGACTACTGCTTAGTTCCCATCTATTCGGCCTGTTTCATCTATGACAACTCAGCCAGTTTGAAGCACCGAGGTATGGACTTCGCCTTGCGCCGTATGACCTGTTATCTTCAACGGCATTACAGAAAGTACGGTCTGGAAGGAGGGGTTCTGCTTTACGATTTTCACAGCTTCTTTGACTCAGCTCCACATGAGCCGCTGTTCCGTGAAGCCGACCGCAGACTTCATGACCCGAAAATCAGAGAGCTTGCGAACAGCTTTATTACGGACTTCGGTTCTGTGGGATTGGGTCTTGGTAGTCAGGTATCTCAGACAAACGCCCTCATGCTTCCCAATATGATTGACCACTATTTCAAAGAGGTCTGCCGTATCAAAGCCTATGAGCGATATATGGACGATGGTGTGGCAATCAGCCCTAACATTGATGACCTGTATCTCTGCATGGACGGGTTAAAGATCATCTGCGAGAAGTGCGGTCTGGAACTAAACTTGAAGAAGACAAGGGTTATTCCCCTGAGAGATTATTACCGCTGGTTGAAAACGAGGTTTATCACCACATCGACCGGCAAGGTTGTTCGGAAGATGAACAGGGACTCAACAAAAATCGTTCGACACAAGCTCAGGGCTTTCCGAGGAAAGCTCGACCGGGGCGAAATGACCTTGGCTGATATTCGGTGTTCCGTAGACTCCTACAACGGTCACATGAAGCGAGGTCACAGCTTCAAGGTGCGACAGCGCACTAATCAGTATTTCAAATCATTGTACGGGTTCTACCCGGACGAGAAAGGTTGGAAAAGCCATGTATAAAATCATCAAGAAGGACGCAGTTCTCGGCATTGTGAGCAATCTAACTTGGGTATGTATGCAGGAAAACGGCTGTTACGGCCTGACGGTCGAGGACAATGCACAGGGTATTGCCTTGAACGGCACCGTGTACCATGTCAACGGACACCCCGAACTGGACGGTGTTGAAACCGTTTCGGTTGAGGAAGTGGACGATGGTGTGTATGCCAACAGCTTGACCGCTTTGCTGACTGACCCGAACGACCTCCGCAATTCCGAGCAGTTCCGCAAGGCTGTCCAGATGTTCGCCAAGAGCCTTGACGAAGACTCTGCGATGGTGGTTGCGACCATCTACGACCCCTATCAGGTCGATCATGCCTATGCGGTTGGTGACTACTTCACCTACGGCATGAACGGCGTAGGCGACCCGCAGCTCTACAAGGTGGTGCAGGCACACACCTCCCAAGCAGATTGGAAACCTGACACACTTCCCGCCCTCTACACTCCGATTGGCCTGACCCCCTCCGGTTATCCCGTGTGGACTCAGCCCACCGGCGCTCATGACGCTTACAACAAGGGCGACATCGTGAGTTACAACGATAAGTTGTACCGCAGCCTGATTGATGGGAATGTGTATTCCCCGGACGCTTATCCGGCTGGCTGGGAAGAATACACCGGCAAGTAAGGGAGGGTAGGACATGAGTGACGCAATTCTGGTTGCTATTATCACGGGTGGCCTGAGCCTGCTTGGTATCATCTACTCGTCCAGCAAGTCCGCCAGCAAGGTTGACGCAAAACTGGACAAACAGCAAGCGGTTATCGAAACCAAGATGGACGAACTGACCCGTGAAGTGCGGGAACACAACAATTTTGCGAAGCGTGTGCCTGTGGTTGAGGAACAGATCAAGGTCATCAACCACCGTATCGAGGACTTGGAGGGCTTTCACAAGCCCGCTTGACCCGAAAATCAGGTGAGAAAGGTGAGTAATCGGGTCAAAATCCCTATAACTTCTTCTTAGTATGCGTGTATAAGAGGGAGTTTATAGGAAAAACGCCCGATTACTCACCTAAGTCACCTAAATTAAAAATTGGAGGTAAAATTATGCTTGAAACCATTTTGCACAACCTGACGAATATCGGCTGGGCTATGCTCATTTTCCTGTGCGCCTACCTTTCCAATGTGGCTTTCTCGATGTATTACAACATCAAAATCCTGTTGCAGCCCTTCGACAAGCAGAAGATCATCAATTCCGGTTTGAAGATCGCCGTGTTCATCATCGGCCTGACTCTGTTGTGTCTGGCAGTCACTACGCTACCCCTGTTTGCCAGCATGATCGGGTGGGAAATCCCGGCTGAGTACACCGACATTTTCAGCGACCTCGTAATTATTGGTACGGTACTGATGGTGTCTTGCAAGTACATTGTGGAAGCATTTACGAAGTTTAAGGCAATTTTGGACTCTACGAAGGAGGACAAGAGCTATGATGAAATCAAGTGAACTGGTCGCCAAGGTCGTTGATATTGCCAAGCACTATAAGACCCTGTATGTCATGGGGTGCTTTGGTGCGCCGCTGACCGACACAAACAAGTCTCGGTATATCAAGAACCACCCCTACAACATGGCGGCAGCTCGTACCACTATGATTATGGCGGCGACCCCTGACACCTTCGGCTTTGACTGTGTGAACCTTATCAAAGCCGTGCTGTGGGGCTGGACTGGTGATAAAACCAAGTCTTACGGCGGCGCAAAGTACGCCACCAACGGCGTACCTGACGAGGGCGCTGACACTATGATTAAGAGGTGCAAGGACGCTACTGCTTCCGGGTGGGACAAGGTTGACCCCGGTGAGGTGGTGTGGACTACGGGACACATCGGTGTGTATATCGGAAACGGTCTGGCAGTTGAGTGTTCCCCTCGTTGGGCGAACAATGTGCAGATCACCGCTGTCGGCAACATCGGAAAAAAGAACGGGTACAATACTCGTATGTGGAAGAAGCACGGACACCTCCCCTATGTGACCTACGACAAAACTGTGACCCCCGCACAGCCTGAAACGGTCAAACCCGTTCCTACCACAGAGGTCAAGGCAAAGGGCGTTGCACGGTCTTTCAATAAGGCTGTGGCAGGCACTTACACCGTGACCGCTGGTGCTGGCCTGAATGTTCGTGACGCTGCGGGGACGGACAGTAGAGTGCTGGTGATAATCCCCAAGGGAACCACCGTCAAGAACTACGGCTACTATACCGTTGTAAACGGTGTTAAATGGCTCTATGTGGCTTTCTCGCACAAGAGGGTAAATTATACTGGCTTCGTGCATGAACGCTTCCTGAGTCGCTGAGAGGGCTTCCTATGGGTGGTAAACGAGTGCAACCTAAGCCGAAGAAGAAAAGAATGAGAAAGCGCACGAAGTTCACGATCTTGTCCATCTTCAACCTGACTTGGTACGCCGTTGTGGTTCTGATTTTGAACGCTTGCGGTCACACGGTTGACACAGAATTGACGGTCGGCTGGTTTGCGGCTTGGACTGCCGAACTTGCCATTCTGTACGGCATTAAGGTCAAGTCAAAAGAAACCTCAGACGAGGACGCTCAGGGGTGAGAAAATGCAAGTGCTGAAAGAAATCACGCTCGACAAGGTTATCAATCTCTACGAGGGTCAAGTCGTTCATGACAAAAAGCAGCTCATTGAATGGGACGATCATCGCCGCACTCCGCTCTATGAGCTGAAAGAACGAACGCTGGCTCAGGACAAGATGATCTTGGGTGCGCTGAAATGCGCCAGAGCGAACGGGTATTCCGGCGAAAAATAAAAGAAGACACTCCCTACCGATTAAGGTAAGGAGTGTCTTTTGGTTTGAACGAATACCGTTCCCCACACAATGTAGGGTTCGAATATGCGCTCAATGGTACACCACACCGGCGGCCGGTACCAAAATACCGCCGAAGAGATGGACGCGCTGCTGGGGCTTCGCCACACCGGGCTGCGCAGTTACCGGTGCCGCATGGGCTCCTTCCAAGAGATCAAGGAATAATCCGCGGTTTGTCAGGCAGATAATGCTGCCCCCCTAAAAGCCGTAAAAATAATCCGCCGGGGAGCCGAAAAGCACCCCGGCTGTGTTTTTGCCAAAGGGATGGAAGGGCCAGCGGGATAGGCTTGCTTCCGGGTGTCATTTTTCGGCATGGAACGGCGTATTTCCCGGCTTGGGACGGCATTGTTTCCTCAATATATTGCAAAAACCAAAAGCCGCCGGGGGAGCAGGGGAAGCTGCCCGGCGGTTTGCATTTTATTTGCTGGTGGCTGCAGGGACCTGGCCGGGGGCGCACCCCGTGCCCTTGGCACGGTAGGGGGGCGGCGCAGCCGCCCCCCTCAGGGCGGGCGAAGCCCGCCCGGTGCGCCCCCGGAACCCGCGACCTGCGGCGGCCCGTTCAGCGCGCGTAATACAGGGCCGGCCTACCGCAGAAAGTGTTCCATCCTCCGCAGAGCCTCGGCGGTGTCCTCCGGTCGGGAGAAGGCGGTAAACCGCAGCCAGCCCTCGCCCATCTGCCCAAAGCCGGCCCCCGGGGCGCAGAGAACACCGCAGCCCTCCAGCAGGCGGTGGAACCAGGCCCAGCTGTTTTGGGCATCCGGGCCATCCGGACAGCGGACCCAGAGGTAGGGGGCCAGGCAGCCGGGACGGCGGGCGGCACAGGTGAGCCCCAGCTTGTGAAACATTTGCAGCATGGTGGCGGCATTCTGCCGGTAGAGGGCAAGGGCCTTTTGCCGCTGCCGCAGTCCGGTGGGGGAAAGGGCGGCCTCCGCGGCCCGCTGGATGGGATAGCTGGTGCCATTGCTGTGGCTGCCCAGCCAGCGCTGCCAGGCTGCGGCGCAGCCGGTTTCCTCCGGCAGGATGACCCAGCCGCACCGAACCCCGGTAAAGCCATCGGATTTGGAGAAGGAGCCGACCTCGATGGCGCAGCGTTTGGCGCCGGGGACGGCATAAATGCTGCGGGGCAGCTCCTCCCCGGAAAGGAAGGCGGCGTAGGCGGTATCCACCAGCAGCAGGCTGCCGGTGCGGTTGGCCCAGTTCACCCATTCCGTCATTTCCACCAGGGAAAGGGCGGCGCCGGTGGGATTATTGGGGGTGCAGAGGACGATTAAGCCGGGCTTTGCGGCCTCCTCCGGCTGGGGGAGAAAGTCATTTTCCGCCCGGCAGGGCAGCGGGAAAACCGGGTGCCCGGCGGCTTCGGCCTGGGCCCGGTAGGCGGGGTAGACCGGATCGCAGACCCAGACCGGCACGCCGGGCTCCCACAGGGAAAAGAGCGCCCCCAGGGCTTCCTTGCTGCCCGCGGTAACGGTAACTTCCTCCGGCGGGATGGGGCAGGGCAGGTCCGCGTACTGGGCGGCAATGGCCTCCCGCAGGAAGGGATAACCGGCGGCCGGGCCGTAGCCCTTTTGGCCTTTTTGGGTAGCCAGTTCGGCGGCGGCGGTGCGCAGGGCGGCTGCGGCTACCGGGGCGATGGGTTGGGTCACATCCCCGATGCCGAGGGAAATGACACGGCGGTGAGGATGGCGCTTTCGCTCCTCCTCGGCCGCGGCGGCGATTTGGGAGAAGAGGTAATCGGGCTGGGAGAGCAGGGCGGGGTGCAGCGGTAACATGGGGCTTGTTCCTCCTGTGGTTCTGGGATGGTGGGTGCAGGGCGAAGGCCCGGCCCGAAGGGCGGTTCGGCGCAGCCGAACCCAGGGGCCGCAGGCCCCTGAAACCGCCCCTTTGGGGGCGGTTTGCCCTTCGGGCCGGACCGGCGCCCTGCAGGGACTGGAAGTAGAGGTAGCATCAGCAGGGGTCAGGGTCCTCCGGCCACTCCCCGCGGAACACAAACTCGGCTTCGCCGGTCAGCAGCAGTCGGCCGTCGGTCAGCCAGCGGACGGTAACGGTGCCGCCCGGCATTTCCACCGTAATGGGCTGGCCCCGTTCGCAGTGCTTTTTCAGGACGGCGGCGGTGGCGGCGGCGCAGGCCCCGGTGCCGCAGGCGAGAGTTTCTCCGCTGCCGCGCTCCCACACCCGCATTTTCAGGTGGTTTTTCTCCAGAATCTGCACGGCCTCCAGATTGAGCCGGGCGGTCCTGGCAATTTCGGCGGCGGCCTGGGCCAGCGGAAAATGCTCTATGTCCGGGCAGAACAGCACCCCATGGGGATTGCCGACCGAAAGCCGGGTCAGGGCTTCCCCCTGCCACCGCACCCCGGCCCCGGAAAGGGGAGAGGGCCGCCCCATCACCACGGTGACGGCCTTTTGGGGGCCGTTCCACAAAATGCGCAGCCCGGCTGCGGTTTGGATGCGGAGGGGCTCGTGGCAGGCCCAGCCGCAGTCCCAGGCGTAGCGGGCGGCGCACCGGATGGCGTTGCCGCACATTTCGGCCTCGCTGCCATCGGCATTAAAAATGCGCATGGCGAGATCGGCGCCCTCGGCGGGAAGGAGCAGGACCAGGCCATCGCTGCCGACGCCGAAGTGCCGGTCGCTGACACGGCGGGCGAGCAGATGGGGGTGGGGGACGGATTGGCTGCGGCAATCGATGAAGATGTAATCGTTGCCGCAGCCCTGCATTTTGAAAAAACGGAGCATGGTGTGGCCTCCTGTGGAATAGAGGTAGAGTAGGCGGAGATGGGGCCCGCAGGGCGGTCCGGCGCAGCCGGACCCGGCGGCCGAAGGCCGCCGAAATCGTCCTTTGGACGATTTGCCCTGCGGGCCCGGAAAGCCTGAGAGACCGCAGAACCCGGGAAAGGGCGCTGCCGGAAAGCCGGTGTTCTGTATATATCTATGGCCGAAGGGGAGAAAACTTGCCCCCGCGGGCGGCGATATTTGAACGGAATGTTAAATTTGCAAAGAGGGCAAAAAAGTGCGAAAAACCCCTTGATTTTTTCGTGAAAATGATTACAATAGTATATAGTTAGCACTCAAGAGCAATGAGTGCTAAAATAATGAAGGAAATCATATCAATTTACGGAGGGATACAGTTATGACAATCAAACCTTTGGCAGACAGAGTCGTGATTAAGATGCTGGAAGCGGAGGAGACCACCAAGGGCGGCATTATCCTGGCACCCAGCGCCAAGGAAAAGCCCAGCATTGCTGAGGTGGTAGCAGTAGGCCCCGGCGGCCTGGTGGATGGCGAAAAGGTAGAGATGTACCTGAAGCCCGGTGACCATGTGCTGCTGGCGAAATACGCCGGTACCGAGGTGAAGGTGGATGGCGAGACCTACACCATCCTGCGCCAGGGCGATGTACTAGCCATTGTGGACTAAATAATAACGCGTGATAAGCGAATAGGAGGCTTTTATTTATGGCAAAGCAGATAGCATATGGTGAGGAAGCCCGCAAGGCACTGCAGGCGGGTATAGATCAGCTGGCGGATACCGTCAAGATCACCCTGGGGCCCAAGGGCCGCAATGTAGTACTGGATAAAAAATATGGCGCGCCCCTCATTACCAATGACGGCGTGACCATTGCCAAGGACATTGAGCTGGAGGACGCTTTCCAGAACATGGGCGCCCAGCTGGTAAAGGAAGTTGCCACCAAGACCAACGATGCCGCCGGCGACGGCACCACCACCGCCACCCTGCTGGCGCAGGCGCTGGTACGGGAGGGCATGAAGAATGTGACCGCCGGCGCTAACCCCATGATCGTGAAGAAGGGCATGCAGAAGGCCGTGGATGCCGCTGTGGCTTCCATAGTGGAGCACAGCCAGAAGGTGAGCGGCAGCGATGATATTGCCCGTGTTGCTACCATTTCCTCCGGGGATGAGGCCATTGGTAAGCTGATTGCGGATGCGATGGAGAAGGTTTCGGCCGACGGTGTTATCACCCTGGAGGAGAGCAAGACCGCTGAGACTTACAGCGAAGTAGTGGAAGGTATGCAGTTCGACCGCGGCTACATCACCCCCTACATGGTGACCGATACCGAGAAGATGGAAGCTGTCATTGATGATGCTTACATCCTCATCACCGATAAGAAGATCGCTTCCATTCAGGAGATCCTGCCGCTGCTGGAGGAGATTGTGAAGGCCGGCAAGAAGCTGGTCATCATCGCCGAGGACATCGAGGGTGAAGCCCTTTCCACCATCATCGTCAATAAGCTGCGCGGCACCTTTACCTGTGTCGGCGTCAAGGCTCCCGGCTTCGGCGACCGCCGCAAGGAAATGCTGCGGGATATCGCCATCCTGACCGGCGGTGAGGTCATCAGCGAGGAGCTGGGCCTGGAACTGAGCGCTGCTACCATGGCGCAGCTGGGCCATGCCAAGCAGGTGAAGGTCACCAAGGAGAACACCATCATCGTGGACGGCGCCGGCAACTCCGACGACATCAAGGAGCGCATCGCCCAGATCCGCAGCCAGATAGAGACCACCACCAGCGACTATGACCGTGAGAAGCTGCAGGAGCGTCTGGCGAAGCTGGCGGGCGGCGTAGCCGTCATCAAGGTGGGCGCTGCCACCGAGGTGGAGATGAAGGAGAAGAAGCTGCGCATCGAGGACGCCCTGGCGGCCACCAAGGCAGCAGTAGAGGAAGGCATTGTAGCGGGCGGCGGCGTAGCGCTGCTGAACGCCACCGATGCCGTCGCCAAGCTGATCTACAGCGTAGAGGGCGATGAAAAGACCGGTGTGCGCATTGTGCTGAAGGCCCTGGAGGAGCCGGTACGCCAGATCGCCGCCAACGGCGGGCTGGAGGGCTCGGTTATCATTGATACCATCCGCCGCAGCGGCAAGGCCGGTTACGGCTTTGATGCCTACAAGGAGGAGTACTGCGATATGATCCCGGCCGGTATTGTTGACCCGACCAAGGTGACCCGCAGCGCTCTGCAGAATGCAGCTTCCATCGCGGCCATGGTGCTGACCACCGAGAGCCTGGTGGCTGATAAGAAGGAGCCGACCCCTCCCGCGCCCCCCATGGGTGACCCCACCGGCGGCATGGGCGGCATGTATTGATGCCAAGCGAATAACTGAATTTGCCTCAAAAAAAGGAGCTGTCCCCACATGGCGTGGGGGCGGCTCCTTGGGCTTTATGGGACAGTGGTTCCGGAATGCTTTTTGCGCGAGGGATCAGAGGGTGATTTTGACGATATCGCCCTTGTGGGTGGTGATATCCACCAGCAGCCAGCCGGGGTGGGTGCGGGCGAAGTCCCGCAGGGAAGTGAGCAGCTGCCCCAGCATCTCCGGCGGGATGCCGCAATTTGGGGCATGCTTGCGGATGGCGGCGATGGCGATGCGGGCGGAAATCCTGCCGTAAAGCAGGCCGCCGGGCAGCCACAGCCGGAGCTTTTTTTCCTTGGTGCGGACGATGATCTTCATGGGTTACTCCACAAATACTTCAACGGTATCGCCGTCGGCGGATTCGACCTCGACCAGCTTGCCGATCACACCCTGCTCCACCAGCTTGAAAATCTGCTCGATATCGATGCTTTTCATGGCCTCCGCAACGCCGCTTCCGGTCACCTGCGGCATCTGCATCCCCATTTGCAGCCCCACCTGCACCAGCGTCATGGGCAGATTGACCCGTACCTTATCGCCGGCCTTGGAATTGACGACGACGCGCAGGATCATATCCTTGATGGGCTTGCGCTCCTCCTTGGGCAGCAGGGTGGTCTCCGGATGGCCGGTATTGCCCAGCAGTTCATCGGTGGTGACGCCGAAAAGCCGGGCCAGCTGCGGCAGCAGGGTGATATCGGGGCAGGAGAGATCGTTTTCCCATTTGCTGACGGCCTGCGGCGTGACGCCGAGGGCGTTGGCGAGGTCTTCCTGGGTCATATTCTTTTTGCGGCGCAGCTCCGCGATGCGGCTGCCGAGAGTCTGATTCATCATAATAATGTTACCTCCAAATGTTGTGTAATGTTTGGGGTGGGAGCTCCGTTCCATGACTAAAGTATAACGGATATGCGGCCCAAAGAAAAGAACGCGTTGGTTGAAGTGGGGGCAAAATTCACAACCGGCGGTTGGAAAACGGCGCAACCGGCGGTTGAGTGGGCAAAAAGCCATAAAAATAAGGTCTTTTTTGGCGGTGTAAAGAAAAACGCTTGACAGAGGAGCGGGAATAGGGTATAATGTGAGCTGTAAAGAAATCCGCTTTACAAGGCGGAAGGACGGGAGTGACCGCGGCGTGGCAAAAAACCTGGAGATATCCTTTTTGCTGGATTTTTACGGCGATATGCTGACCGATAAGCAGCGGGATGTGGTGGAGCTGTACTACAATGAGGATCTTTCCCTGGCGGAGATAGCGGCGCACAGCGGCATTACCCGGCAGGGCGTGCGGGATTCCATCAAGCGGGCGGAGGGCCAGCTGCTGGAATACGAGGAACGGCTGCACCTGGCGGCACGCTTCCGCAGGATAGAGAATGTGCTTTCTTCCATCGTGGAGGAGGCCGAACTGATAGAAAAGCTCAATGACCGATTTGGCGGAGCGCCGGAGATAGACCGGAGCGCACAGAGCATCATCCGGCTGGCCAAGCAGCTGGACGAGGACTGAACCGATAAAAAGGAGACCCTATGGCATTTGAAGGACTGACCCAAAGACTGGCCGGGACATTCAAAAAACTGAAGAACCGCGGCAAGCTGAGCGAGGCCGATGTAAAAGAGGCCATGCGGGAGGTGCGCCTGGCACTGCTGGAGGCGGATGTCAACTACGGCGTGGCCAAGAAGTTTGTGGCGGATGTGACCCAGAAGTGCATTGGCGCGGGCGTGCTGGAAAGCCTGACCCCCGCCCAGCAGGTCATCAAGATAGTAAACGACGAGCTGACCGAGCTGATGGGCAGTACCCACCAGCGCATCAATCTTTCTTCCCGTATCCCCACCGTGCTGCTGATGTGCGGTTTGCAGGGCAGTGGTAAGACCACCCACAGTGCCAAGCTGGCGTATATGTTCCGTCAGCAGGGAAAACGCCCTCTGCTGGTGGCCTGCGATATTTACCGCCCAGCGGCCATAGAGCAGCTGAAGGTGGTAGGTGAAAAGGCCGGGGTGCCGGTCTTTGAGATGGGCCAGACCGACCCGGTGAAGATCGTGAAGAAGGCGCTGAGCCATGCGCATGATTACGGCAACGATATCGTCATCATCGATACCGCCGGCCGGCTGCATATAGACGAAGCGCTGATGGACGAGCTGAAGGCCGTGAAGGAGGCCGCCAAGCCGGACGAAACGCTGCTGGTCATCGACTCGATGACCGGTCAGGACGCGGTGAATGTCGCTTCCGCCTTCGACAGTCAGCTGGGTGTGGACGGAATCATTTTGACCAAGCTGGACGGCGACAGCCGCGGCGGCGCCGCGCTTTCGGTAAAGGCGGTGACCGGCAAGCCCATCAAGTTTGCGGGTGTGGGCGAAAAGATCGAGGATCTGGAGCCCTTCTATCCCGACCGGATGGCTTCCCGTATTTTGGGCATGGGCGATATCCTTTCCCTCATTGAGAAGGCGTCCAGCGGCATTGACGAGCAGAAGGCCATGAAGATGGTGGATAAGCTGCGCCGCAATGAAATGGACTTTAATGACCTGCTGGACCAGATGGACGAGCTGAAAAAGATGGGCCCGCTTTCCTCGGTGATGAATATGATCCCCGGGGCGGCCGGCAAGATGAGCGATGAGGACGCCGAGCGCAGCGAAAAGGAGATGGCCCGTTCCCGCGCCATTATCTATTCCATGACGCCGGCGGAGCGTGCCAAGCCTTCCCTCATCGACCCGAAGCGCAAGCGGCGCATCGCGGCCGGCAGCGGCACCAAGGTGGAGGATGTGAACCGCCTGCTGCGCCAGCTGGAGCAGAGCCGTAAGCTGATGAAGATGATGAGCGGCAAGGGCGGCAAAAAAGCCAAACGCATGGGCTTCCCCGGTGGGTTCCCCGGCGGGATGCCCGGTATGATGTAACACAGGTTTTTCCCGGCAGGGCCGGAAAAAATATAGGAAACAGTCGGTGTAATGCCGGTTCATTCAAACATTTTTGGAGGTAAACTAACATGGCAGTAAAGATCAGACTTCGCAGAATGGGCGCTAAGAAGGCTCCCTTTTATCGTATCGTGGTAGCGGATTCCCGTTATCCCCGCGATGGCCGCTTCATCGAGGAGGTAGGCTACTACGATCCCACCAAGGAGCCCTCTGTTATCAAGATCGATGAGGAGAAGGCCAAGACCTGGCTGGCCAACGGCGCTCAGCCCACCGATACCGTGAAGGCTCTGCTGAAGATCCAGGGGATCGTGAAATAAGCAGTCCCCTGTTTTTTGAAGCGATAAGGAGACCAAAAAATGGAAGAATTGATTGCAACCATCGCCAGAGGCCTGGTGGATGACAAAGAAGCAGTCAGTGTTACCGCTGACCCGGCGGACGAAGAGGGCAATGTCGTTTATCACCTGCATGTAGGTGCGGAGGATATGGGGCGTGTCATCGGCAAGCAGGGGCGTATCGCTAAGGCGATCCGTACCATAGTGCGTGCCGGTACCAATAAGTCCGGCGGCCGCGCGACGGTCGAGATTGACTGAACAAAACTGCGGGGGAGGACGAGATGTGCCTCCCCTACTGTTTTTTACACGGAAAAGGAGAGCCCGATGAAGGAATTTTTGGAATGTGGGAAGATCGTTTCCACCCACGGGGTGCGCGGCGAGGTGAAGGCCGAGGTGTGGATGGACAGCCCCGAGGAGATGACCGCCCTGAAAACGCTGTACCTGGATGGCGGCAAGACCCCGCTGACGGTAAAGGGCGCGCGGGTGCACAAGAACATGGTGCTGCTGACGCTGGCCGGCGTGGAAACCCCGGAGGCGGGCAGCGCGCTGCGGCAGAAGGTGCTCTTTGCCCGGCGGGAGGATATTCCCCTGGAAAAGGGGCAATACTTCTTGCAGGACCTGCTGGGCTGCGAGGTGCGGGACGCCGATACCGGCAAGCCCTACGGCAAGCTGTGTGATATCACCGAAACGGGCGCGAACCGGGTGTACCATATCCGCTTTGCTGATGGCAAGGTGCGGCTGGCGCCGGATATCCCGCAGGTGGTGCTGCGGCTGGCCCCGGAGGAGGGCGTGATCGAGATTCGGCCGCTGGCAGGGCTTTTTGACGATGTGACGGAGGACGACTATGAGGTTTGACATCGCGACGCTGTTCCCGGAAATGTGCGAAACGGTGGTGAACAGCAGTATCATCGGGCGGGGCATAAAGGCCGGCAAGCTGGAGGTGCACTGCCACCAGATACGGGACTACACCACCGATAAGCACCGCCGCACCGACCTGCGGCTGCATGGCGGCGGGATGGGTATGCTGATGACCTGTCAGCCGATCCATGACTGCTGGAAGGCCGTGAGCGAGCAGATCGGGCAGAAGCCGTATGTCATCTATCTTTCACCGCAGGGCAAGGTGCTGACCCAGGCCCATGCCAGGGAGCTGAAGGAGAAGGAAAACCTTTTCCTGCTGTGCGGCCACTATGAGGGCGTGGACCAGCGGGTGCTGGATGAGATCGTGGATGAGGAGCTTTCCATAGGGGACTATGTGCTGACCGGCGGCGAGCTGGGGGCGCTGGTACTGGTGGATTGCATTGGGCGCATGGTAGAGGGTGTACTGCCCAGCGAGGAGTGCTTTACCGAGGAGAGCCACTGGAACGGACTGCTGGAATATCCGCAGTATACCCACCCGGTGGAATGGAACGGGAGAAGGATCCCGGATATCCTGCTGAGCGGCGACCATGGCAAAATTGCCAAATGGCGGCATGAGATGTCGCTGCGGAACACGCTGATCAAGCGCCCTGATCTGCTGGAAAAGGCCGAGCTGAGCCAGAAAGACCGCTGGCTGGTGGCGCAGATGAAAGCTGAACAGGCGGCAAAAGACGGAAACGATTCCAATGCGGCCCAAACGGATGGCGAAACGGATAGAAAGTGACAAAAAATTATAGGAATTCTGCACAAATGCGCCCCCCGAAAATCGGCGGATATTAGCGGTTCGTCAGAAAAATGGCAAATTGAAAAGTTGAGGGCGGTTTGTAATTGAAAGAGCCGGCGGATTTTGCTATAATGCTTAATGGAGAAATAAGGGACCCCCATTTCTTTAGGCGAAGAGGAGATGTCGATATGTACGCAAAAGAAGTATCCGTTCAGAATCATGTTGGTCTGCACGCGCGGCCCGCGACTTTTTTTATCCAGAAGGCCAATGAGTACAAGGCTTCCGTTTGGGTGGAGAAGGAAGAGCGCCGGGTAAACGCCAAGAGCCTGCTGGGTGTTCTTTCCCTGGGCATCGTGGGCGGCACGACCATTAAGATCATCGCCGATGGCGCTGATGAGCAGGAAGCGGTAGATGCCCTGGTGAAGCTGGTGGAGACTGGTTTCGCGGAGTGATATCTGCCGGGAGAGACAGAGAAGAAAAGGTGCGGAAAGCCATGGGCTGCCGCACCCTTTTATTTTTAGACGGAAAAGGATATTGCGTTCCGGCGTGGAAAGATCACCTGCGGTGAGGCCACAGAGGGAAGATTTGCCGAGAAAAGGGTAGAAAACGGTTGCCGAGATGAAAGAGAGGGTAAGCAGGGATTGGGATAGACATCCCCTCCCCCAATAGCGGGGGAGGGGGCAGGGGAGAAGGGGCAGATACGCCTGTGGCTACCTTTGGAGCGCATCTGTACGCAGTACGGACGATGTTTACATCGTTCGTATCCAGCACAGCCAAGCGCCAAAGGGGATTGCAAAGGGGAAAGTCTGGTTCCCCTTTGCCCTGTTTTGCTTCCTTTTGCAGGAGCAAAAGGAAGTCCCTGCCGGATAGGCATACTGATAATCTAAAAAGGCTGGAGCGAAAACTTTTACCTGGGGCGCATTTATGGTATAATAAAAGCAAAGAGGAGGTGCCGCCGGATGGATATGCAAAAGGTAGCCGAGCTGCGAAAAAAAGCCAATACCCTGCCCATGGAGCCGGGGGTTTACCTGATGCGGGACCGGCGGGGCGAGATCATCTATGTGGGCAAGGCCAAAAAGCTGAAAAACAGGGTGACCTCCTACTTCCGCGGGGTGGAGCGGCACCTGCCGAAGGTCTACCGTATGGTGGAAATGGTACAGGATTTTGATTATATTGTGACCGACAGCGAGTTTGAGGCGCTGGTGCTGGAATGCAGCCTGATCAAGCTGCACAGCCCCAAGTACAACATTTTGCTGAAGGATGATAAGGGCTACCACTATGTGTGCGTGACCAGGGAGGAGTATCCCCGCATCCGGCTGGCGCTGCAGAAGGGGAACGACGACAATGAATATATCGGGCCGTTTATCTCCTCCATGGTGGTAAAGCAGACGGTGGAGGAGGCCAACCGGGCCTTTTTGCTGCCTACCTGCCGCCGTAAATTCCCGGAGGACTTTGGCAAGGAGCGCCCCTGCCTGAATTATCACATTCACCAGTGCATGGGGGTATGCAGCGGCAAGATCAGCCGGGAGGCGTACCATGAGGCGCTGGACGAAGCGCTACAATTTATCCGCACCGGCGGGATGCAATCGGTGGAGAAGCTGACCGAGCGGATGCAGGAGGCGGCGGAGACACTGGACTTTGAGCGGGCGGCACGCTACCGCGACCGCATTTCCGCCATTCGGCGCATCACCGAGCAGCAGAAGGTCATTGAATTCCCGCACGAGAGCCTGGATGTGCTGGGCTGGGTGCAGGGGGAGGATAAGATCTATTGCTCGCTGCTGGTGCTGCGGGAGGGCCGCCTGCGGGATAAGAAGGACTTTTCCTTTGACTGCATGGGCGAACCGGAGGAAGTGGTGACCGAATTCCTGCTGAGCTACTACATGCAGGCAGAAACCGCCCCGGCCGAGGTCTTCCTGGAGCGGGAGCTGCCCGACCGGCCGCTGCTGGAGCAGCTGCTGCGGGAGCACCGGGGGAAGAAGATTCAATTTACGGTGCCGCAGCGGGGCGAAAGCCGCAAGCTGTGCCAGATGGCGCAGAATAATGCCGCGCAGGAGCTGGCCCGGGATACCAACCGCACCGGCAAGGAGATAGCGGCGCTGACCGAGCTGGGGCGGCTGCTGGGACTGCAAAACCCGCCGGATCATATCGAGGCGTTCGATATTTCCAATATTGGCGGGCAGACCATTGTGGGCGGGATGACGGTATTCCGCCGGGGAAGGCCCGAAAAAAGGCTGTATAAGAAATTCACGATAAAGGACCAGGCAGCGCCCGATGATTACGCCGCGATGGAGCAGATGCTTACCCGCCGGCTGACCCACTACCGCGAAGCGGCCGAGACCGGCAAAAAGGACGGCTTTGAGATCCTGCCCGACCTGTGGCTGATAGATGGCGGCGCGGGGCAGGTAGCGGTGGCCAAACGGGTGGCGGAGCAGTTCGGACTGGAGATCCCCGTTTTCGGCATGGTGAAAGACGACCGGCACCGCACCCGGGCTATCCGGGCGGAAAACGAGGAGATCGCCATCCGTGCCAGCCAGTCGGTGTTCCGGCTGGTCACCAATATCCAGGATGAGACCCACCGGTATGCCATTAGCTTTTCGCGCAAAAAGCACCAAAAAGCCGGCTTTGCCTCCACACTGACAGCGGTGCCGGGCATTGGGGAGCAGCGCGCGGCGAAGCTCCTAAAGCATTTTAAGAGCATGGCGGCGATAAGAACAGCCGATGTGGAGACCCTTGCAAAGGCCCCGGGTATGAGTCGGCCTGCCGCCGAGGCGCTGTATCAGCATTTACATGGGGAAGAAACGGCAGAAAACTGACTTTTTCGACCGATGGGATTGACAGCGGACGGGAAAAAATATACCATTAGTAAAAGGGCAACTGCCCCAAGGAGAAAAACTGTGCGAGTAATAACCGGTACCGCCCGCGGGCGTAAACTGAATACCCTGGAGGGCCGCGATGTGCGTCCCACCACCGACCAGGTGAAAGAGGCCATGTTCAGCATCATCCAGTTTGAGGTGGAAGGCGCCGCGGTGTTGGATCTATTTGCCGGCAGCGGACAGCTGGGCATTGAAGCGCTGAGCCGGGGCGCCCGGCTGGCGGTCTTTGTGGAACAGAGCCGCAAGGCACAGGAGATGGTGCGCCAGAACCTGCTGACCACCAAGCTGGCGGAGCACAGCCGGGTAACGGCCATGGATGCCATTGCCTACTTGCAGGGCTGCCGCGATACCTTTGATATCGCACTGTTGGACCCGCCCTACCACAGCGGCCTGCTGGAAAAGGCACTGCCGCTGCTGGAGCCGAAGATGTCCCCCGGCGGGGTGATCCTGTGTGAATCGGCGCTGGACGAAGCACTGCCGCCAAAGGTAGGGGCGTTCCAGATTAAAAAGGAATACCGTTACGGGAAGATCAAGCTGACAGCTTATCGCATCCCGGAACAGAATGCTACTGAAGAATGAACGGGAGGGAAACGGATGAATACCATTGAAAGTATCCTGAATGATATTGATGAGCTGCTAGAGGATTCCTGGAGCCTGCCGCTTTCCGGCGGGCGCTGCGTGGTGGACGCCGAAAAGGTGCGTGACCTCATTGATTCCATCCGTATGAATATGCCGGCCGAAATAAAGCAGGCACGCGCCGTGGTGGCCGACCGCAACCAGATCCTTTCTCTGGCCAAGGGAGAGGCGGAAGCATTGATCCGCAAGGCGGAGGAACGGGCCAAGCAGCTGCTGGAGCAGGAGAGCATCGTGCGGCAGGCCAATGCCAAGGCCATGGCCCTGCTGAACGACGCCAGCACCCGTGCCCAACAGCTGGTGGAGGATGCCCAAAAGCAGGCCGAGCAGACGGTGAATGATGCTGAGGCCAAAGCAACGGCAATCCGCACTGAGGCCAGCACCCGCAGCCGGGAAATGAAGCAGGCCAGCTATGAATTTGCCGAGAATATCCTGCGCACCAGCCAGGAGGTAGTGGCCAAGAGCCTGGGGAACATCACCACCACCCGGCAGGCGCTGGCCCAGGCCGCCAGCCAGGCGGGCCTGCGGGAGGAGCCGCTGGAAAAGTAAGCCCGAAGAAAACAGAATATACAGCACCGTCCGGAGGAGATCCGGGCGGTGCTTTTTTGCTGCAAAGAAGCGGAAAAACGGTACTTTGGAGTAGGGAAAAGCGTTCGACATTTTTAATCAAATTTTGGTGCTGTTTATGGGCAGAATCACCAAGAAACTGGGCATTATTAGGGAAATGCGGCCATTGGGGGCCAGAATGGACAAAAACCGCGCGTGTACGCCCTGCGCGAACAACAGTTTTGTATTGCAATGTAGGCATTTTCGCTTTATAATCAGCTTGTAAGTGGTGAAAAGTGGGTAGGAGTGGAGTATCTACCCTGTTTCGCCATCATATCAAACCGGAAAGGGGGAAACGATCCGAGATGTTGATGGGACAGTACGAGCACAGCATTGACCCGAAAAACCGGATCAATTTCCCCGCCAAGTTCCGGGAACAGCTGGGCGAAAATTTTATTCTGACCGTAGGGCTGGATGAATGTATTGCGGTGTATTCCGCTGAGGAATGGGACAAGCTGGAGCAGAAGATCAACCAGCTGCCCATGAGCCGCGGACGCAGCGTGAAGCGGTACTTCTTCAGCAACGCGGTGACAGTAGAACCGGACAAGCAGGGACGCATCCTGCTGCCGCCCCACCTGCGGGAATACGCCCACCTGGAGAAGGATGTTATCGTAACCGGCGCTTCCGACCACGCGGAAATTTGGGATGTGGAACGCTGGCAGAGCTACATTGGCCACCTGACCAGCGAAAGCGTGGCCGAGGAGCTGGACTCCTTGGAATTCTAAGGAGGGGCCTATGGAATTTTCGCATTATTCGGTGATGCTGCCCCAGTGCATGGAGGGGCTGAATATCAAACCGGATGGCATTTATATTGATGGTACCGCAGGCGGCGCGGGACATTCCCGGGCCATTGCCGAGCGGCTGACCACCGGACAACTGCTGAGCTTTGACCGTGACCCCGATGCCGTAGCGGAAGCAACAAAACGATTGGCGCCCTACCCGGCCGCAGAGGTCATCCACAGCGAGTTCGCCCGCATCCCCGAGGTGTTGGCCGAAAAGGGCATCGAGGGCGTAGACGGCATCCTGCTGGATCTGGGCGTGTCCTCCTACCAGCTGGATAACCCGGAACGGGGCTTTGCGTACAGTGTGGATGCCCCGCTGGATATGCGGATGAGCCGGGAAGGCATGACAGCCGCCGATATCTTAAACACCTATGATGTGGACGCTATGGCCCGCATCTTTCGGGAATTTGGCGAAGAACGCTTTGCCTATCCCATTGCCAAGCGAATTGCCGCACAGAGGGAAAAAGAGCCCTTTACCCATACCGGCCAGCTCGTCGAGCTCATCTACACGACGATACCGGCCGCCGCCCGCCGCGAAGGCGGACACCCCGCCAAACGGGTCTTCCAGGCGCTGCGCATTGCGGTGAACAGCGAATTGGACCAGCTTTCCCAATGCCTGGATACCGCCTTTGACTGCCTAAACCCCGGCGGACGCTTCGTCATCCTGACCTTTCACTCGCTGGAGGACCGGATGGTGAAGCAGAAATTTGCGGGATATTGCCAGGGCTGTACCTGCCCGCCGGAATTCCCGGTGTGTGTATGCGGCAAAAAGCCGAGAGCAAAACTCATCAACCGAAAACCCATCGAAGCGGATGCCGAGGAGCTGGCACAGAACAGCCGCAGTAAATCCGCCAAGCTGAGAATACTGGAAAAACTGTAACACCGGCGCTGCCACCCACACCGGTGTGAAACGGAAAGGAGGGGCGGCAGATGAATTCCCATTGGAACAGCACCGAAGCATACGACCTTTCACTATACGAAGTCCCGGCCGAGCCGGCCAAGCGTCCGCAGCCCGTCCCGGTGGCCAAGAATAAAGCCCAGAGCAAGAAAGCAGCCCAGAGAGGCGCGATGCGGCGCTTGACCGCCTGCGCCGTGCTGGTGGTGGTTTTCCTGGCGCTGGTGCTGTATCAGAATGTTTCTACCATTGAGCTGGGGAATGAGATACAGACCCAGAACGACCTGTATGCCTCCCTGCAGGATGAATACAGCTATCTGAGCGGCAAGCTGACTGCCAAGACCGCGCAGGAGGTGGACAGTTATGCCGCTGCCCAGGGTCTGTGCAAGGTGCAGGATTACCAGGTGAGCTACATCCGGCTGAATGATACCGATGTAGCGGTGCGCACCGAAGCGGCGCCTTCCGGTTCGGTGCTGGAGAGCCTGATGGACAGCATGGATACCGCGCTGGAATACCTGCGGATCAAATAAAATAGACTGTAACGGTGGTGCAGATTCCAAGAGGTAAGATCCTGTCTTACCTCTTTCGCCACATTTTACGGGAGAACGACAAATTCTCCTATTTTCCTCATTTTAGCGGAAAGGAGACTCCGAATGGCCTCGATCCCCAATAAAAAAATGCGCGGACGCACCATACTGGTGGCGGCATTGCTTATCATCGTCGGTTTTGGGCTGGTCATTCACCAGCTGTACCGGGTGCAGCTGGTGGAGGGAGAATCCTATAAGCAGGAGGCCATGAGCCGCCAGCTGCGGGCCACCACCATCAATGCCAACCGGGGGACCATTTACTCCGCCGATGGACAGATATTAGCCGCTTCCGCCACCTCCTGGCGAGTCATCTTTTCCCCGGCGGATATCACCGATGAGCAGGCAACACTGCTGGCCGATGGCATGAGCGAGATCTTGGGTGTGGATCGGGAGTTTATCCTGGAGCGCGCCGGCAACAAAAAGAGCTTTTATCAGGTCATCAAAAGACAGGTGGATAAGGAAACCGCCGATGCGGCGTATCAGTTCGCCCTAGATAATAAAATAAACGGCGTGACGCTGCTGCCGGATACCACCCGCTACTACCCTTACGGCACCATGGCCTCCACCGTGCTGGGCTTTGTAAATGCCGATAACGAGGGCGCCTACGGGCTGGAGGCCTACTACAACAGCACCCTAAGCGGCACTCCCGGCAAGGTAGTGACTGCCAAGAACGCCTGGGGCACCGATATGCCATATACCTACCAGGATATCACCAAGGCGGAGGACGGCAATAGCCTGGTGCTGACGCTGGACAGCAATATTCAATCGGTGATAGAAAAGCACCTGGCCACCGCTCTGACCGAGCACGCGGTACAGAACCGCGCGACAGTCATTGTGCAGGATGTGAATACCGGGGCGATCCTGGGTATGACCACCATGCCGGACTATGATCCCAATAATCCGCAGGCCATCGTTTCGGAGATCTCCCTGCAAAAGCTGGCCCAATACGAAGAGGGCAGCGATGAGTATAAGGAGGCCTTTGCCTACGAGCAGCAAATCCAGTGGAGCAATAAGGCAGTGAATGAGGCCTACGAGCCGGGCTCGGTATTTAAGGTCATCACCACGGCCACGGCGCTGGAAACCGGTGCGGTGACGATGCAATCCAGCTTTAACTGTACCGGCAGCTATGTGGCGGGCGGTATAGTAAAGCACTGCTGGAAGCATGCCGGCCATGGCCTGCAAACACTGGCGCAGGCTATGCAGAACAGCTGTAACCCCGCCTATATGCAGATTGGTGAGCGGATAGGCGGAACCAATTTCTACAATTTCTTTACCTCCTTCGGACTCACCGAGACCACCGGTATTGACCTGCCGGGGGAGGAGAGCGGTTATTTTTACAGCGAAGCACAGCTCAATTCCACCCAGGGCAACCTGGAAACGGCCTCCTTCGGCCAGAGCTTTAAGGTGACGCCCATTCAGCTCATCACCGCTATCTCCGCTTCGGTAAACGGCGGCTACCTGTATGAGCCCTATGTGGTGGATAAGGTATTGGATAGCGAAGGCAATGTGGTTTCGGTCACCGAACCGACCATCCGCCGCCAGGTCATCAGCGAGGAAACCAGCCGCCAGGTGTGCAAACTGATGGAAGGTGTTGTGACCTACGGCTCCGGTAAAAACGCGGCTGTACCGGGATACAGCATCGGCGGTAAGACCGGCACCAGCGAAAAGCTGGATTCCGATCGCGGCTACTACACCTACTCCTTTGTGGGCGTGGCCCCGATGGATGACCCCAAGGTAGCGGTACTGCTCATCCTGGATGAACCCTATGAGACCGACCTGTACGGCTCTACCGTGGCGGCTCCCGTGGTGGGCGCTATCCTTTCCGAGATCCTGCCCTATATGGGGGTAGAAACTAACTATACCGCCGCGGAACTGGCGACTATCAATGTGACGGTGCCCAATGCCGTAGGCCAGAGTGCCCATATGGGCATGGCGGCCATGACCCAAAAGCAGCTTTCCGCTGTTATCGTAGGCGGCGGCGATACCGTTATCGCCCAGGTGCCGGCTTCCGGTTCCGTCATTCAAAAGGGCAGCACCGTCATCCTGTATACCGATCAGGAATCGCAGGAAGAAAAGGTGATCGTGCCCGATGTGCGCGGCAAAACCGGGCAGGTGGTCAATACCATCCTGACCAACGCCGGGCTGAACCTGGATGCCGATGGCATCGGCAGGATAAGCGATACCGCGGTAGCCATAGAGCAAAGCATAGAGCCCGGTACCGAGGTGCCGAGAGGAACACTGATCACCGTGACCTTCAGCAATACCGCCAAGGCGGAAAACTCACCATAAACTGACCCACAGGAGGCTGCCATGCAGAACCGACCCGATTGGGAGGTTCAATGCGAAGGACTGCTGCAAGCGCTGCCGCCGGAGATGGAACCCATCTGCGATAGCCGCGGGGAAGTAAAAGATAAGATCTTTGTTTGCATCAAGGGAGACCGCCACGATGGCCACACCGATGCCGCGGGTGTGCTGCGGCGGGGTGCTGCCGCCATAGTGACCCAAAAGAAGCTGGGCCTGCCCCGGGAATATACCGTCCCGGATACCCGCGCGGCGCTGGCCCGTCTGTGTGCCCGTTATTGGGGTGAGCCGGCCAAAGAACTGCGAATCATCGGCATTACCGGCACCAACGGCAAGACCACTACCGCCCACCTGCTGTGCCACTTGCTGCAAAGCGCCGGGATCAAGACCGGGCGCATTGGGACGGACGGCATAGCGTGGAGAGAGAAAACACAGCCCAACCCCTATACCACCCCACCACCTACCGAACTGCATCGCATCCTGCACCAGATGGTGGAGGACGGCATCACCACAGTGGTGATGGAGGTAAGCAGCCAGGCGCTGGAGCAGCGACGGGTGGAAGGGATCACCTTCGCGGCTGCCGTGTTTACCAATCTTTCGCCCGAGCATTTGGATTATCATGGGGATATGGAGCGATACTTTGCCTCCAAGGCAAAGATCTTTAGCCAATGCCGCTGCGCGGTCATCAATACCGCCGACCCCTATGGGCGTCGCCTGCTGGACAGGGCCAATGTGCCGATCTCTGGTTACCACCTGCCGTGGCAATACCGCTGCGAACCGGGCAGGAGCATTCTTCCGTGGCGGGGCGGGCAGCTTATCGTTCCTTTGACGGGAGAAGTCTTTCTCCCCGATGCGCTGGCTGCGGCGGAAACGGCGTTGGTGCTGGGACTTACTTCCCGTCAGGTGATGGCGGCGATGCCGCAGTGTCCACCCGTACCGGGCAGGGCCGAACTGCTGTGGCAAGGCATGGGGAGGACCATCCTGCGGGACTATGCCCACACCCCCGATGCGCTGGAACGCATCCTGCGCAGCCTGCGGCGGGTGCATAAGGGCCGGCTGCTGGTGCTCTTTGGTTGCGGTGGCGACCGTGACCGCCAAAAACGCCCGCTGATGGCAAAAGCCGCGGCCCGCTGGGCAGATGGCATCATCATTACCGATGACAACCCCCGGAATGAAGCGCCGGAGGCGATCCGACGGGAGATCGTAGTGGGGCTGCCGAAAAACACCCGCTGGCGGGAGGTGCCCGACCGGCGGCAGGCCATAGAGCAGACCATTGCCATGATGCGGCAGGGCGATCTGCTGCTTTTGGCGGGGAAGGGCCACGAAGATTACCAGATCATACAGAATAAAACGATCCCCTTTGATGAAAGGGAGATTGTGACTGAGATACTAAAAAGCGGGAGGATCCCATGGAAAAACTGTCACTGCGAGAAATAGCCGCCCAGCTGGGCTGCCCCCAGCCTCCGGAGGGAGAGATCACCCGTGTGATCACCGATAGTCGGGAAGCCGGCCCCGGGACGCTTTTTGTTGCGCTGCCCGGGGAACGGGTGGATGGCCACGACTACATCAACCGGGCGCTGGCGGCAGGGGCCGAAGCGGCGGTGGCCGAGCATGACGGCGACTACACCCCAGCAGAGAAGGTACTGCGGGTAAAGAGCAGTTTGCGGGCGCTCCTGGAAATCTCCGCGCTGTACCGCGCCAAAATGCCGGCCCAGGTGATAGGCATCACCGGCAGCGTGGGCAAAACCACCACCAAGGAAATGGTAGCGGCAGTGATGGCCTCCTCCTTCCGCATCATCAAAACCGAGGGCAACCAAAATAACGAGATCGGCGCGCCCAAAACACTGATGAGCATTACCCCCGAAACTGAGGTAGCGGTGGTGGAAATGGGCATGAGCGCCCAGAATGAGATCAAGGACCTGTGCTACGCGGCAAAGCCGATGATGGGTATCATCACCAATATCGGCGTTTCCCACATCGAGCATCTGGGCAGCCGGGAAAATATCCTGAAGGCGAAGCTGGAGCTGGCCGACGCTTTACCGGATGGCGCCACACTGCTGCTGTGTGATGATAACGACCTGCTGCATACCGTTGACATCCCCCGCCTCCATGTAGTACGCTATGGCCTGAACAGCCCGCGGGCGGAGATCAAGGCGACCATCGTCAGTGCCACACCGCTTTCCACCAATTTTATGCTGCATGCAGAGGGCCAAAGCTGGCGCGCTACCATCCCCGGCACTGGGGAGCACCTGGTGCTGAACGCCCTGGCGGCATTTGGCGCGGGGCGGGCGATGGGTATTCCGGCGGAAACCGCCATAGAGGCCCTAAAAAACTACACCCCCAGCGGCCAGCGCCAAAAGGTGGTGGAGCATGAGGGCATTACCATGGTGGAGGACTGCTACAATGCCAGTCCCGATTCCATGCGGGCGGCCATCAAGACACTGGGGCGTTTCCCCTGTGACGGCCGTCGCATCTTTGTAGCGGCAGATATGCTGGAGCTGGGCGATATCGCCGAAGAAAGCCATCGGGAGATCGGTGCCCTGTGTGCCCAAGAGGGGATAGACCTGCTGCTGACCTGGGGCCCCCTGGCACAGTATGCCACCCGGGCCGCCAAAGCCGCCGGGATGGAAGCTCATCACTTTGAGGAAAAGGAAGCGCTGACAAAATATCTGGCCGCCACGGCGCACCGGGGCGATGTGATATGGTGCAAGGCCAGCCACGGCATGGCGCTGGAAGAGGTTATTGCCGCATTTTACCGGGATTACCACGCATAATATAACAGAACAGAAAAGGGAAGTGCATCATGAATATTACCGCTGTCATCGTGGCCGTACTGCTGGCCAGTGTTATTACCGCTGTGGGGGGCTTTTGGCTGTTGCCCATGCTGCGCCGTCTGCATTTTGGGCAGACTATCTTAGAGATCGGCCCCAAGTGGCACCAGGGCAAGCAGGGTACCCCCACCATGGGCGGCCTTATGTTTATCATAGGCATTCCCATTGCGGTGGTGGTAGCCTATCTGTTCATGCATGCCTCTACCGTGGGCGATCCAATGTCGGCAATTATGCGGGCCCGTATGTTCTATGGCCTGGTGCTGGCGCTGCTATTCGGGGCCATCGGCTTCCTCGATGACTACCTGAAGGTCGTAAAAAAGCAGAATGAGGGCCTGACCGAAAAGCAGAAGATGGCGCTGCAGATTCTGTTTGGCGCGGTGTACCTGCTGCTTCTGCACATCAGCGGCACGCAGTCCACCATGGTAACCATTCCCTATATCGGCACCTACGATTTTGGGGTATTCTATTATGTGTTTGCCATGTTTGCCATCATTGCCCTTTCCAATGCTGTCAATTTCACCGATGGCCTGGATGGCCTGCTTTCCTCCGTGACGCTGGTATTGTCCATCGGCTATCTCATCTTCTGCTACCTGCTGGGCATGGGAGAAATGGGCATCATGGCGGGGGCATTGGGCGGCGGCTGCATCGGCTTCCTGTTCTGGAACCATTACCCCGCCAAGGTATTCATGGGCGATACCGGCTCCCTTTTTATGAGCGGTATGGTCATCGCGCTGGCCTTTGGCACCGGGCTGCCCTTCTTTGTGGTGCTGTTCGGCATTATTTATGTTATCGAGATCGGCTCGGTGGTGCTGCAGCGCTGCTACTTTAAGCTGACCCATGGCAAGCGCATCTTTAAAATGAGCCCCATTCACCATCACTTTGAGATGAGCGGCTACACCGAAAAACAGATTGTGGTGATGTTTGCCGTTATCACCGCCATCGGGAGTGCGCTGGGCATTCTGGCGCTCCGGTTTATCTGATGATTTAATTTAGAAAGCAACGGAAAGGGGGCGGAAAGCCATGGCAGAAAGAAGGCGCAGAGCGCGTCCCAAATCACAAGAGGGATTCTTCCGCCGCCTGTTCCCCCGATATGAGAATACCAGTGTGGACCTCACCTTCTTGGTAATGGTCATTCTGCTGCTGGTATTTGGGCTTGTGATGATGTTTAGCGCCAGCTATGCGCAGGGCTATTACCGCGAAGGCAACAGCTACCACTACATTGTGCGGCAGCTGCTGTGGGCGGTCGTGGGCCTTGGGGCCATGTTTGTTTTTTCCCGCCTGGATTACCATGTGTGGCGCAAGCTGGCCTGGCCGCTGTTCCCGGTGGTCACCGCCATGCTTATCCTGTGCTACTTCATGCCGCCGGTCAATGACGCCCATCGCTGGATTTTCATCGGCAGTTTCCAGTTTCAGCCCTCGGAGCTGGCCAAATTTTCGCTGGTGCTGCTGTTTTCGCACCTGCTTGTTTCCAATGAAAAAAAGCTGGGGCGGTTCCGCTACGGTATTTTCCCCTTTGCGGTGGTGCTGGGCGTTTATGCCGGCCTCATCGTAAAGGAACCCCACCTTTCCGCCACCATTCTGTTGGTGGTGATGGGCGGCATCATGCTGGTGGTGGGCGGCCTGCCTATGAAGTGGATCGCCGCCGCGGGAGGCATTGCCGCCGCGGGTGTCGCCGCCATTATGCTGGTGCCCTCGCTGCACGAGCGCGCCATGGAGCGTATCACCATCTGGAAGAATCCGGCCTCTGATCCCTTGGGCACCGGCTATCAGATCCTGCAGTCGCTGTATGCCATCGGCTCCGGCGGCCTGATGGGCTCCGGTATCGGCAACTCCCGGCAGAAGTACCTCTTCCTGCCGGAACCGCAGAATGACTATGTGTTCTCGGTCGTCTGTGAGGAGCTGGGCTTCATTGGGGCGTTGGTGGTCATTGTGCTGTTCGCCCTTCTCATCTGGCGGGGCTTTACCATTGTTATTAAGGCCCGCGATCGCTTCGGCGCCATGCTGGTCACCGGCTTCATTGCCCAGGTGGGGGTGCAGGCCATCCTTAATATGGCGGTCGTCACCAATACCATCCCCTCCACCGGCATCAGCCTGCCGTTCTTTTCCTACGGCGGCACGGCGCTGGCCATTCTGCTGGGAGAAATGGGCATCGTGCTTTCGGTCTCCCGCCAAACGACAGTAGAAAAGGAGTAACATCCGTATGAAAGTTCTGTTTGCCTGCGGCGGTACCGCCGGTCATATCAATCCCGCGCTGGCGGTGGCCACCGAGCTGCGCCGCCGGGTGCCGGATTGCGAGATCCTTTTTGTAGGCAACCCCGGTGGCATGGAGGCGACCCTGGTGCCGCGGGCTGGCTTTCGCTTTGCCCCCTATCGCTCCATGGGCATCCAGCGCCGTTTTAGCTGGAATAACATCAAATATAACGCCAAAAGCGTATGTCTGCTGGTAACGGCCCGCAGCCGCGCCAAGAGAATTCTGCGGGATTTTGCGCCTGATGTGGTGATGGGTACCGGCAGCTATATTTCGGCCCCCATTCTGCTGGCCGCGGCGGCACTGCACATCCCCTGCATGACCCACGAGGCCAATGCCCTGCCCGGTGTTTCCAACCGCATGGTGGCGCAGAAGGTGGATAAGTTCCTGCTGGCGGTGCCGGAAGCGGAAAAGCACCTGCCCCCCCGCCCCGACTATATCGTCACCGGCAATCCCGTCCGCCCGGAGATCCTTTCCGCCGACCGGGAGACCGCCCGCACCCGTTTGGGGGTCCGGCCGGGGCAGCTGTGCCTTTTGTCCTTCGGGGGCAGCCTGGGCGCACAAACCGTCAATGAGGCCATCGCCGATGTGATGGCCTGGCATGTGCCGGAGGGAAAGCTGCACCACATCCACGCCACCGGCCGGTATGGGGTGGAGCTGCTGCCACGGCTGCTGCGGGAAAAGGGCGTCGCTTATGAGAATAACCCCAACCTGGATATCCGGGAATACATACATGATATGCCCGATTGTCTGGCAGCTGCCGATTTGGTCATAGCCAGGGCCGGTGCCATAACGCTGGCGGAGCTGACCGCAGTGGGGCGGGCCTCAGTGCTCATCCCTTCTCCCAATGTGGCGGAAAACCACCAGTACCACAATGCCATGGTGTTGGCCAATCATAAGGCTGCCGTGGTCATTGAGGAAAAAGATCTGACCGGCGAAAAGCTGGTGGCGGCTGTAAAGGAAATGACCGCCGTCCCCGAAAAGCTGCGGGAGATCGGTCTGGCGGCCAAGGCACTGGGTGTCCCCAATGCATGCAGCCATATCACCGATGAACTGTTGGATCTTTATAAAACTCACAGAAAATAAGCTGTAAGGCCTGTTTTTTCACCCAATATTCCGTATAGGCATAGAATACCCCCGAAAGCCCAAGGGCAAATACAGGGGGGAGCGATGCCGTTTATGCGCGGATTGCGGATCACAGGAGGAAACAGACTAAGCGGGACCATAGCGGCGCACGGCGCCAAAAACGCGGTGCTGCCCATTCTGGCGGCTACCGTGCTGTGCAGTCGTTCAGAGATTAAAAACTGCCCTAACCTCAGCGATGTAGCGGTGAGCTGTCACATTCTGCGGCACCTGGGCTTTGCGGTAGAACGGGCGAGGGATACCCTGATCATTACCCGGGAGGATACCGGCTGCCGGGATGTTCCGTCGGAATGGATGCGGGCCATGAGGTCCTCTATTCTGTTCCTAGGCGGGATGCTGGCCCGCTGTGGGAGCGTGACCCTGTGCCCGCCCGGCGGGTGTGCCCTGGGCGGCCGTCCTATTGATTTGCATCTTTCCGCCCTGCGCCAAATGGGCGCGGTCATCAGCGAGGAGGGTGATACCCTGCGCTGTGCCGCTCCCGGCGGTCTGCATGGTGCCGCGGTGCAGCTGCCCTACCCCAGTGTGGGCGCTACCGAAAACCTGCTCATCGCGGCGGCGGGAACGCCTGCCGAAACCAAAATCACCGGTGCCGCCGCCGAACCGGAGATCTCCGATCTGCTGGCCTATCTGCGGGGCTGCGGCGCCCTAATAGAATCCCAGCCCGATGGCGCCATCCTGGTGCAGGGCAGGGAAGCGCTAACCGGCTGCTGCTGCCATGCCATCCTCCCGGACCGTATCGAGGCGGCGACCTACCTTGCTGCCGCGGCCATTACCGGCGGAGAGATCACAGTGTACGCCAGCCCGGAACACTTGGCGGCGCCCCTGGCGGCGCTGCGGCGTATGGGGTGCCGTATCACCACCGGGGAGCAGAGCATCACCCTTACCGCTCCAGAACATTTACAGGGGGCCGGCAGCATCGTTACGCTGCCGTATCCCGGCTTTCCCACCGATCTGCAAGCCATCTTTATGGCGCTGGCCGCCGCGGCAGAGGGCTACACCGCCTTTACCGAAACGGTCTTTCCCCGGCGCTGGGCCCATGTGGAGGAACTGCGCCGCTTGGGTGCGGATATCACGGTGGTCGGCAGTCATGCAGTCATCCGGGGGGCGCCCCTTATCGGGTCAGCCCTCACCTGCACCGATCTGCGCGCCGGAGCCGCTGTGGTACTAGCAGCATTAGCGGCAAAGGGAGAAAGCAGCGTTACAGCTATCTCCCACATCGAACGCGGCTATGCCGATTTTGTTTCAACCCTGCGCCATCTGGGCGCGGATATTTACCTGACGGAAGTCTAAACCAAAGGAAGGAGAACCAAAGCCCATGACTGCCAAGCCCACCCGTAAACAGCAGACCCGTCGCCGCCGCCGTGCGGTGTTTATCCTGCTGCTTGCGGCGGTGCTGTGCGGCGTGGGCTTTTACTGTGTCAGTGTATTTTGCAGGGCCACCCATATAGAAGTGACCGGCAGTACCCGCTACGCCGCCGAGGATATCATAGAAGCCGCCGACATAGGGGAGGAGCAGAATATCTTCACCATTTCCCAAAAGGCCCTGAATGAGCGAATTACCGCCCTGTGTCCTTATATCGAGTGTGTAACGCTGCACCGCCGCCTGCCCGATACCCTGGAACTGGAGCTGCACGAGTTCAATACCATTTACGCCTGTATTGGCAGTATGGGGCGGGTCACCACCCTTTCCGCCGATGGCAAGGTGCTGGAGCAGTGTGCCTCTCTGCCGGAGTATACCTGTCTGCTGCTTGGTGCTGATTTTTCCGGCTATACCGCCGGGGAAAAGCTGCCGGAGGAATGGCAAAAGACCCTGGCCGGTGTGGATAATGTGCGCGCGGCCCTGGAGGACGCCGGAATGCTCCCTGAGATCGGGTATATTGAGATCGGGGAGGAGCAGAGCTACAAGGCTGTCTATCAGGACCGCATCCAGCTGCGCCTGGGCAGCGAATACGATCTGGCCACCAAGCTGCTCACCGCCCAAAAGATCATCCAGGATGAGCTTTCCGCCGATTTTATCGGGTACCTTGATGTTTCGGTCAGCGGTCGGGCCTACACCCGGCAGCTGCCTCTTACCCAGGTGGCGGATGCACAATATCTGGCCATTTTGGGTGGAAAACAGTAGCAGATATACGCCTTTTGGGTTGCATTTTCATGATGTTTCTGTTATGATATATTAGGAGAAAACTCTAAACAGGAGGCAATAGTGCTGATGATGAATATAGAGCTGGATAACGATTACGAAAAAATGGCTGCGATCAAGGTACTGGGTGTCGGCGGCGGCGGCGGAAATGCCGTCAACCGTATGATCCAATCCGGCATGAGCAGCGTGGAATTTATCTCGGTCAATACCGATAATCAGTCCCTGCGTTTTTCCAATGCCTCTTACAAGCTGCACATCGGTGATAAGCTGACCCGTGGGCAGGGTGCCGGCGGCGACCCCATGAAGGGGGAAAAGGCAGCGGAGGAAAGCGAAGATGAGATCACCTCGGTGCTGCGCGGTGCCGATATGGTATATATCACGGCCGGTATGGGCGGCGGCACCGGCACCGGTGCGGCTCCCGTTATTGCCCGCATCGCCCACGATATGGGTATCCTCACCGTCGGTGTGGTTACCAAGCCCTTCTCCTTTGAGGGCAAGCGCCGCATGGATCAGGCCACGGCCGGCATCGAGCGGCTGAAGGAGCATGTGGATGCTCTGCTCGTTATCCCCAATGAGCGCCTTCGCAGTATCTCGCAGGAAAAGATCACTCTGGCCAATGCCTTTGCCAAGGCGGATGAAGTGCTGCTGCAGGCGGTACAGAGCATCTCCGATCTCATCAATATTCCAGGTATCATCAATCTAGACTTCGCCGATGTCACCTCCATCATGAAGGACGCCGGCTATGCCCATATGGGCCTGGGCGCTGCCAGCGGCCCCAATAAGGCCGAGGAAGCCGCCCGCATGGCCATCGCCTCTCCGCTGCTGGAAACCTCCATCAACGGTGCCCGCGGCGTTATCGTCAACTTCCTCGTTCCGCCCGATGTCGATCTGGAGGACATCACCAATGCTTCCCAGATGATCCACGATGCCGCCCACCCGGATGTCAACCTCATTTGGGGTGTCGCCTTTGATGAAAAGCTGGAGGATGAGATCAAGATCGTCGTCATTGCCACCAACTTTGACCATGAATCCGGCTTCCGCATCCCCACTCCCCCGGTGGATACCGAGGTCCCGGAGGACAAGATCACTGAAGTGGAGCCGCAGACCGAGCAGGAGCCAATCAATGATGACCTGGATATCAGTGCCCTCATCGATATGCTCAATCACGATCGGGACAAGCGCTCCTGAGCTTTTATAACTTTATCCCCCTGTCACTTTTGGCAGGGGGATTGATTTTACTGGGCAGTCGATTATAATAAAGCTAAAAAAAGAGGGGAGAGTGAACCCATGAATGTACTGTTGACCGGCGGGGCCGGCTATATCGGTAGCCACACCGCAGTAGAGCTGCTGAACCGGGGTTGTGATATTGTCATAGCGGATGATTATTCCAATAGCAGCCCCGTGGCAGTGGAACGCCTCCGGCAGATCACCGGCCGGGATTTTCCTGCCTACCATGTCGATGTAACCGACCGCGAAGCCGTCCGCCGCATCTTCCGTGAGAATAAAATCGACTGTGTCATTCACTTTGCCGGGAAAAAGGCGGTGGGGGAGTCTGTCGAAATTCCCCTTTCCTACTACCGTACCAATCTCGATGCCGCCCTGACGGTACTGGAGTGTATGAAGGAGGCCGGTGTCAGCCGGTTTATCTTCTCTTCCTCCGCTACCGTTTACGGCTCGCTCAATCCCATCCCTTACCGGGAGGATATGCCTCGTGGGGAGTGCTCCAGCCCCTACGGTACCACCAAGGCCATGATCGAAAAGATTCTGGAGGATGCCTGTCATGCCGATCCCACCCTTTCGGCGGTGCTGCTGCGGTATTTCAATCCCATCGGAGCACACCCCTCCGGCCTCATCGGGGAGGACCCTCAGGGCATCCCCAATAATCTGCTGCCTTACATCGCGCAGGTGGCGGTCGGCCGGCGGAAACGCCTTATGGTGTTCGGCGATGATTACCCCACCCCCGATGGCACTTGCCGCCGGGATTATCTCCATGTGATGGACCTGGCTGCGGGGCACCACCGGGCGGCCTGCTACACCATGGAACACCCTGGTGTCACGGCGGTCAACTTGGGCACCGGTACCCCGTACAGTGTGCTGGAGGTCATCGAAGCGTTCCGGAAAGCCAGCGGCCGGGAGGTCCCCTATGTCATTGGTCCCCGCCGGGCGGGTGATCTGCCGGAATACTGGGCTGATGCCGCCAAAGCAAAGGAGCTTTTCGGCTGGCAGGCACAGTATACACTGCAGGATATGTGCCGGGATACCTGGGCCTGGCAAAGCAAAAACCCGCAGGGCTACCCCAAAGCCTAAGCCTGCCCCATCCGGGCGGCGGCGCTCCGCTCTCCGTCGGGGCGCCATCCCTTTGGGATAGGCAACCCTCCCTCGCTCCGCCCCGCCGCCCTGCCTTTATGCATGCCGCAAAAAAGAGACCCTTCGCAGGGTCTCTTTTCGCGTTTTATTGATTATTCCACCGTTACACTCTTGGCCAGGTTGCGGGGTTTATCCACATCGCAGCCGCGGGCATTGGCCGCTCCCAGCGCGATGAGCTGCAAGGTGACAACTAACAGCAGCGGCACATATTCGTCCTCCACTGCCGGCAGCCGGATAATCTCATCGTAGCATTCGGGGTCGACTTCCAGCCCTTCCAGCGTAATGAGCAGCACATGCGCCCCACGGGCTTTTACTTCCTTTACATTGCTTATCATCTTGCCCAGCGTCTTGCGCTGGGTCGCCAATGCTATCACCGGGGTGCCGTCGGTAATCAGGGAAATAGTCCCGTGCTTCAGCTCTCCGGCGGCGTAGGCCTCGCAGTGAATGTAGCTGATCTCCTTGAGCTTTAGGGAGCCCTCCATCGCCAGCGAGTAATCCAACCCCCGCCCGAGGTAGAAGAGATGCTCGGCATTTTTCAGTCCCTCGGCATACCGGAAAAATTCCGGTTCCATGGCCAATACATGCGGCAGGTAGCTGACAGCATTCAGCAGCTTCGGCAGCTGGCGGCAGCACCAGTCCATCGGGGCGCCCTTATCCGCCGCAATGCGGAAGCCCAGCAGATACATCATTGCCACCTGCACCGAATAGGCCTTGGTGCTGGCCACCGCAATTTCCGGCCCGGCGTAGGTGTACAGGCAGTAGTCGGCCTCCCGCGCAATGGAGGAGCCTACCACATTCACGATACCTATAACGGGGATATGGTTTTCCTTAAAGAGCCGCAGCGCCGCCAGGGTATCTGCGGTTTCGCCGCTTTGGCTCACCACCACCGCCGCGCACCCTGGGGTAAAGATGGGATCGCGGTAGCGCAGCTCGCTGGCTACCTCCACCTCTACCGGCAGCCGCGCCAGCTTTTCTATGATCGCCTTACCTACCATACCGCTGTACATGGCGGTACCGCAGGCGGAGATATACAGCTTGGTCACATCCCGAAAGAAGCCATCCGGCAGGCCATCACCCTCAAAAGTCACAAACCCATCCTTGGTACGCCCATCAATGGTATCGGCCAGGGCGCGGGGCTGTTCATGGATCTCCTTCTGCATAAAGCAGGGATAGCCGCCCTTTTGTGCCTGCTCCACCGACCAGTTGGCGATCTTGGCTTCTTTTTCGATGGGGGTCCCGTCCGGGGCGTAAAAACGCAGCTCCCCGTAATGGGCCACCACCACTTCTTCCTCCTCCAGCAGGTAATACTGCCGGGTGTATTCTATAATGGCAGGTACATCGGAGGCCACATAGCTACCGGTCTCATCCTTGGCCGCAATCAGCGGGCTGCCCCGGCGGATGCCGTAAACGGTATCCGGTTCCCCTTCCAGCAGCATACAGAAGCCGTAAGCTCCCTCCATCTCCGCCGTAGCGGCATGGATGGCTGCCACAGGGCTCTCGTGCAGCTTCATATGGTGGTCCAGCAGTGCCGCCGCTATTTCGGTATCGGTTTGGGTCAGGAAGTGATATCCTTCACGCTCCAGCCGCTCCCGCAGCGCCCGGTAGTTTTCTATAATGCCGTTATGCACCAGCGTCACACGGCCTTGCCGGTGGGGGTGGGCATTCACATCATTGGGCACGCCATGGGTGGCCCAGCGGGTGTGCCCGATGCCGCAGTGGCTGGCAAGGCACTGGTCGCCGCAGGCGGCCCGCAGGTTGCTCAGCCGCCCTGCCGCCTTGATGACCTCTATTTTTCCCTCGTCCCACAGGGCAATACCGGCGCTATCATAGCCGCGGTATTCCAGGTTTTCCAGCCCATGCAGCAGCTTTTCCCGGGCGTATTCCGCCCCCGAATAACCAATGATTCCACACATAAATAATAAGGCTCCTTTCCCGCAGATATCCATGGCGCGGGAGAGAAACCTTCGCTAAAAGTGCTTTTACCCTATGGCACGGCAGGCCGGTACAGCAGCTGCACCGGCAGGATAACGAAAACCAAAGGGGAGAATACAGGCTGTTTCTCTCCGCGGAGTCCCGCAGGGATGCCAAAAAACATTCCCCGCATGGGATATCTGTTCTGTTCGTTATCCATGGCCGGCTCTTTGTTGCACGGTCGCCCGTGTTTTTGCGCCGGCCTGCGCTGTGGCAGCAGCGGGAGGGCATCCGCCGAATTTTCGATACTCCCTCCACCTCGTCATCCGCCCGCGGTACACAAACCGGGCGGTACTGGCGCTTTGACTATATGATATTATAGCAAAAATCCGGTGTCTTGTAAAGAAAAAAGAGGAAAGAGCCTGCCGGTCCTTTCCTCCCATATTATGCAGCCTTATGCCGGAATATGCGGAGTCGCGGCTTGTTCGGCCTCCAGCTGGGCCAGGTGGGTCTGGTATCGGTCCAGGATCGCCTCTTCCAGGGTATGCCGCGCCTCCGGCGTGATGGGGTGGGCAATATCACGGAATGTCCCATTCTCATCCTTGCGGCTGGGCATCGCCACAAAGAGCCGCTCCGGCCCCTCAATGACCTTGATATCGTGTACAGCCAGGTCGCCGTCTATGGTGACCGAAACCAACGCCTTCAGCCGTGCGTCCTCGTAAATTTTGCGGATCCGAATATCGGTGATATTCATGCCTGTTTCTCCTTTCAGATGCCTTTTATTGTTGTTGGGCGCAGGCAGCGAACGGAATGATCGGCGAGGGCTGTGTCAGGGCCTCGACAGGCGCCAGCCCGTCTTCACCGGGCGCCAGCCTGCCTTCGCCCCCTCCTTGCCCTCATCCGATCCTGCCGCCCGCCGCCTGCGCCTGCGGGCTTCGCTTGCCATTAGCCTTGTCCGCCGCCTGGCAAATTATGCACTTCCCGCCGCTTTTTGTATTAAAATGCCCGTCGCTATTGTCAAAAGCCCTACTAATGGGGTATAATATACCATGTATGAAATTCTTAAAGGTGGCGGTCACAGTATGGTAAAACCGATTGAAACAATCCCGGAAGGGGTCAAACATATCCATTGCATTGGCATCGGCGGCAGCGGCATGTTCCCGCTGGTGCAAATCCTGCACGGCCGGGGCTACACCATTACCGGCAGCGATAATAACGAAAGCGACATTGTCAATTTGGAGCGTCAGATGGGCATTGAGGTGATGATGGGCCAGCGGGCGGAAAATATCCGGGGCGCCGATCTCATTCTCTATTCCGCCGCCATTATGGATACCAACCCCGAACTGATTGCTGCGCGGGAAAGCGGCCTGCCCCTGTGGGAGCGTGCCAAAATGCTGGGGGCCGTCTCCAGCTGGTACAGCGAGGCGCTGGGCGTTTGCGGCACCCACGGCAAAACCACCACCACCGCCATGATCGTGCAGATCCTCTATATGGCGGGACTGGATCCCTCCGCCGTCATCGGCGGCAAGCTGCGGACCATAGGCGGGTACGGGCGCAGCGGGGCAACGCAGCGCTTTGTGTACGAGGCCTGCGAGTTCAAGGATACCTTCCTTTCCACCCACCCGGATATCGCCCTCGTCCTCAATATCGATAATGACCACATGGAATACTTCCACACCGTGGAAAACGCCATGAAGAGCTATACCAGGTTCGCCCAAAAGGCCCATACCGTCCTGTATAACGGCAGCGATGAAAAAACCTGCCGTGCCATGGAGGAAGCGGCAGGGGAGGGAAGAACCTTCCTCACCTTTGGCTGGGAGGACACCAACGACTATTACCCCGCCAATCTCCGCCACCTGGGTGGTCTGGACCGCCGCTTTACCCTCATGTTCCGCGGCAAGCCCCTCACCGAGATCCACCTGCAGATCCCCGGCGACCACAATATCCTCAATGCCATTGCCGCCGCCGCGGGCGCCATGCAGCTGGGCGCCACCCCGGAGCAGGCCGCCGCCGGGCTTTCGGCCTTTACCGGGGCGGGCCGCCGCTTTGAGGTGCTGGGCAAAACGCATAAAGGCGCTACCGTTGCCGATGACTACGCCCACCACCCGGCGGAGCTGCGCGCCACCCTCACCGCCGCCAAGGAGCTGGACTTTAAGCGTGTATGGGCCGTGTTCCAGCCCTTCACCTTTAGCCGCACCTATATGCTGCTGGAGGACTTTGTCTCCGCCTTGTCCATCGCCGACCGCGTGGTGCTTTCGCCCATCATGGGCAGCCGGGAGGTCAATACCTACCACATCACCTCGGAGGATCTGGGCGAAAAGATCCCCGGCTGTGTCTGCCTGCCATCCTTCCAGGCCATGGCGGATTATGTCGATCGGTATTCCGAGTCCGGTGATTTGATCCTTACCCTTGGCTGCGGCGATGTTTATAAATGTGCCCGCATGATCCTGCACCACGAATAACTTTTCCAGAGGCTCTCCCTTCGGCGGGGAGCCTCATTCTTTTTCGTTGTGCATTTACTACAAAATATCACGCAAAACTTCGTCAATATATTAGCGTGTCCCCAAAATGTGACCAATTTGTAAAAAAACACTTGCATTGTTCCGCTAACGGTGCTATAAATGTGACAACAGAATAAAGCCAATTTGGTAGAGGTTGCGGGTTTCATCAGTAACCATCCCCATACGGTCCGGGAGACCGGGGAGGGAGAAAGGGAAAGCCGCCGAAGCGAAAGCGCTCCCCCGAGAGCCTTTTTGCTGGGACGCAGCAGAATATGCTGCGGACTGTCACAGAAACTGTGGAGAGCTATCAGCGGGTTCCTGCGTTATTGCTATTTGTTTTTATTACGCCGGCCATGAGATTTGTTTTCCGCATTTCTCATGGCTTTTTTCGTCCCATTTTTCAGGAGGTAAATCTTATGTTTGGTACATTCTGGGCACTCGTTCCCCCCATCATCGCTATCGGTCTGGCCCTCATCACCAAGGAAGTGTACAGCTCCCTGTTCATCGGCGCTGTGGCCGGCGCCCTGTTCTATGCCGGTTTCCATGTGGAGGCGCTCGACTCTCTGCTCAATGACGGCGTAGTGGCCGCCATCCGTGATAATGCCGGTATCTTCATGTTCCTCGTGCTGCTCGGCATCCTCGTTGCCCTGCTCAATAAGGCCGGCGGCTCCGCGGCCTTCGGCGCTTGGGCCAAGACCCACATCAAGACCCGCGGCGGCGCCATGTTCGCTACCTTCCTGCTGGGCGTGCTCATCTTCGTGGATGACTACTTTAACTGTCTGACTGTCGGCAGTGTCATGCGTCCCGTTACCGATAGCCATCATGTTTCCCGCGCCAAGCTCGCCTATCTCATCGATGCTACTGCCGCCCCCATCTGCATGATCGCCCCCATTTCCTCTTGGGCAGCTGCCGTCTCCGGCGTTGTGGAGGATTATAGCGGCTTCGATTTGTTCATCCGCGCCATCCCCTTCAATTTCTACTCCCTGCTCACCATCGTCATGGTGCTGTTCCTCTGCAAGACCGGCATGGACTACGGCCCCATGCGCCGCCACGAGCTTAACGCCATCCGCAATAACGACCTGTTCACCGAGGGCGAGCAGCCCGAAGCGGTGGAGGAGGTCACCAACCCCCGTGCCCGCGTCATCGATCTGCTGCTGCCGATCATTGTGCTGGTGGTGCTGTGCGTCAGCGGTTTGGTCTACTCCGGCTACCTCAATGGCGCCGATAATTTCATCGATGCCTTTGCCAACTGCGATGCCTTCTTCGGCCTGCCCTGGGGCGCTATTGTGGCACTGGTCTTTACCGTCATCTATTTTGTTCTCCGCCGGGTCATCTCCTTTAAGGATGCCATGAGCTGCATCCCGCAGGGCTTCTGCGCCATGGTTCCCGCTATCCTCATCCTCACCCTGGCCACCTCCCTCAAGAATATGACCACTCTGCTGGGCGCCAAGGAGTTTGTCGCCGGCGTAATGCACAGTGCCTCCAGCGGCCTTTACAGCCTGCTGCCTGCCGTTATCTATCTGGTTGCCTGCGGACTGGCGTTTGCCACCGGCACCTCCTGGGGCACCTTCGGCATCCTTATCCCCATTGTCACCGAGGTCTTTAAGGCTGACTTCACCCTGATGATCGTTGGCGTTTCCGCCTGTCTCGCCGGTGCGGTATTCGGTGACCATGTTTCTCCCATCAGCGATACCACCATCATGGCTTCTGCCGGTGCCCAGTGCAACCATCTGAACCATGTTTCTACCCAGTTCCCGTATGCAGCCACTGTGGCTATCGTTGCCTTCTTTACTTACATCATCGCAGGCTTCGTTCCCAATGCCGTCATCGTCCTTCCCATCGGCATTGTCCTTATGCTTGCTACCCTGTTCGTTATCCGCGGCATCACCAACCGTCGCGGCGCGGAGGGCTGATCGCCCCGCTTTGCTTTTCTGCCAGCCTCTCCGCAAAAGGAGGGGCTGGTTTCTGCTTCCCCACAAATCCCTGCATACCGCGCATCGGCCCGCAGGGCGCCCCGGCTTCGCCGGGGCTGGCCGGGGCTCCGCTCCGGCCTACGGCCGCCTGCGGCGACCGGCCCTGCGGGCCCGCCCCCTGCCGGGATTCCGCCCCTCCCCATAGCGCCCAGGCCCTCCGCACCCACCACCCCGCTTTTTCATAGAATAAACCATCCACGCATTGTATTTCTTGTCCCAAAGTGATATAATAGCCTATAATTTTTATTTTCCGTTACTCCACAGCAAGGAGGCTCCGTTATGCAGCCCATCATCCGTTCCGAAAAACTCTCGCAGGTCCATTCCGACATCCGCGGCCCCGTCTATGTGGAGGCCATGAAAATGATTGCGGAGGGCACCCCCGTTCTGCGTCTCAATACCGGCAATCCCGCTACCTTCGGCTTTACCATGCCCCCCAGTGTGCGTCACGCCCTGCTGGAGAATGCCGATAAGGCCGTTGGCTACTGCGATTTCCGCGGCATGCCCGCCGCCCGTCAGGCCATTCTGGAGTATGAAACCGGTAAGGGCATCCAGGGCCTCACCCCCGATGATATCTTCGTCGGCAATGGCGTCAGCGAGATGGCTCAGTTCGCCATCACCACCCTGCTCAATTACGGTGATGAGATCCTGCTCCCCAGTCCCAGCTACTCCCTGTGGACCAATGTCACCCTCATCTCCGGGGCCAAGCCGGTGTTCTACACCTGCGATGAAGCCTCCGACTGGTACCCCGATGTCGCAGATATCCGCCGGAAGATCACCTCCCGCACCCGTGCCATCCTCATCATCAATCCCAATAACCCCACTGGCGCGCTGTACCCCCGCGAACTGCTGGAGCAGATTGTGGCGATCGCCCGGGAAAAGGAACTTATCCTCCTCTCGGATGAGATCTACGACCGCCTGGTCATGGACGGCAAGGAGCATGTCTCCACCGCTGCCCTCTGCCCGGATCTCCCGGTCCTCACCTTCAACGGCCTTTCCAAAAGCCACATGATCTGCGGCTTCCGCTGCGGCTGGCTGGCTGTTTCCGGCCCTCGCGAGGTGACCAAAGATTTTATCGCCGGCATGGTGGCGCTCACCAGTATGCGCCTGTGCGGTAATGCCCTCACGCAGCTGGTCATTCCTGCCGCCCTGCAGGATGAACAAAGCACCCGTGAGCTGCTCATCCCCGGCGGCCGCCTTTATGAGCAGCGGGAAGCCGCTGTTCAGGCCATCCGCCGGTTCGATTGCCTCTCGGTGGTCAAAAATACCGCCGCCTTCTACATTTTCCCCCGCATCGATCTCAAAAAGTGCCCCATCACCGATGATAAAAAGTTCGCTATGGATCTCCTGCACGAAAAACACATCCTGCTGGTGCCCGGCAGCGGCTTCGATTGGCCTCAGCCCGATCACTTCCGGGTCGTCATGCTGCCGGAAGCGAAGGACCTCGCCCGCGCCATGACCGATGTCGGTGAATTCCTGCAAACCTACCGTCAGTAACTATCAGCAAAAAGGCCCCGGCGTCAAACCGGGGCTTTCTTTCCATCATAGTATTCACGGAGGACCTCATGAAAGCCATCTTCATTGATATCGATAACACCCTGCTGGATTTTGATGCCTATGTCCGCACCACCATGGAGCAGGGCTTTGCCCATTTTGGCCTGCCCGCGTATCACCCGGAGATGTACCATACCTTCACCGCCGAAAATAATAAGCTCTGGCGGCAGATCGAGGAGGGTACACTCACCTTCGCCGAGCTTCAAAAAATCCGCTGGAACAATGTTTTTGCCGCTCTAGGCATCCATTTTGATGGCCCCGCCTTTGAACATTACTTCCGTGCCGCCCTGCATGAGAGCGCCATCCCAGTCCCCGGTGCCATGGAGCTCCTGCAAAGCCTTTCCGGCCGCGCACTCCTGTGTGTCGCCAGCAACGGCCCCTACGAACAGCAGCTCCACCGGCTGGAGATCGGCGGCATGAAGCCGTATTTTGATTATTTCTTCATTTCGGAGCATGCTGGCGCCGCCAAGCCCGCCCCAGCCTTCTTCGATTACGCCTTCCGCGAGCTGAACGAAAATCGCTCCGTCCCCATCCTCCCGCAGGAAACCCTCATCATCGGGGACTCTCTCTCGTCCGATATTGCCGGTGGCCTGCAATACGGCATGAAAACCTGCTACTACCGCCGCCCCGGGGCCCCCGCCGCTCCCACCGGGGTAGATGACACCATTACCGACCTGCGTCAGATTCCCGCCCTTTTCTAATCGCTGCATTGCCTGGGGTACGGCCCGCAGGTGATGCTTCGCATCGTGCCGTTCCTCGCTTCGCTCGGAACCGGCCCCGCAGCTTCGCTGCGGCCCTGCGGGCTGCCCCATTACACCGTAAGGAGAATGAATGCTTACTTATCACCAAACAACTGAAGCAGAAAAATACCGTATCACCGCCTGGGAATATGAAGGTGAGTATGCAATCTACAATGCCACGCCTTATGCGGAGCAAAAGAAAAAAGGCTTTGGTTTTGCCAATCCGCTCAATCATTTCTATTCCTTTTACGCAGGGGAAGAACTGGTTGGCTTTATCAATCTGTACGAGGAGGAAACCGAAGTCTTCTTCGGCATCGGCGTTGCACCGGTCCATTGCGGTAAAGGCTATGGCCGGCAGATGACCGAAATTGCCTGCACGCTTTCGCGGCGCTTGTTTCCCGGCAAGCCCCTTTATCTGGAGGTGCGTACCTGGAATACCCGCGCTGTCCGCTGCTACCAAAAGGCCGGCTTTCGCATCGTCGGGGAACCCCTCCGCCAAACCACCTCTCTCGGCGAGGGCCTTTTTTACCGCATGGTAGCCCAATAGAATCAAAAAAATCCGACCCACAGTGTTTCCGCAGGCCGGATTTTTTTATATCGTTTGGATTTGGGATCACTTTTCCCAGCGGCGGCACAGCTCCTCCACCTCGTCCGCAAAGCGGGCCACATCGCGGTTGGCGCCCTGTTTGTAGCCGCTCGCAATGCCGGTAAGCCGTTCCACTGCCGCCAGCAGCCGGCGGAACATCTCGCTGACAAAACCGGCCTTCTTCTCCTTGTCCCGCGGGAAGTCCCGTCCCTTGGCCAGGCACGCGCCGTCCATCAGGCTGTACTCCGATTCAAAGAGCGGCACCTCGGCTGTGTAGCCCAGCCCCTGCAGCGTTTCGCAGAAGCTCAGCGCCGCGGTTTCCTCGCCGTGCACAATAAAGACCTTCCGCGGCTTCTGTCCCTGCACCTCCAGCCAGTGGATGAGTCCGTTTTTATCCGCGTGGCTGGACATGAACTTAAAGGAGCAGATCTCGGCCCGCACAGCGATCTTCTCTCCAAAGAGCTTAATCGAGGTAAGACCATCCAACAGCTGCCGTCCCATCGTTCCCTCACTCTGGTATCCCACAAAGACGATGGAACATTCCGGCCGCCACAGGTTGTGCTTCAGGTGGTGCCGGATGCGTCCGGCCTCGCACATGCCGCTGGAGGCAATGATGACCTTGGGGGTCGGGTCGGTGTTCAGTGCCATGGATTCCTGCGAGGTGCGGGAAAGCTTCAGCCCGGGGAAACTGATGGGCTTAAAGCCGTTTTTCAGCAGCTCTATGGTCTCCTCGTCGGCATAGCCGGTCAGGTCGCCGTCGTAAATCTGGGTGGCCTCCAGTGCCAGCGGGCTATCCACATATACCGTAAAGTTGGGGTTCGATTCCACCAGCCCCCGCGCCTTGATCTCCCGGATGTGATACAGCAGCTCCTGGGTGCGCCCCACCGCAAAGGAGGGGATCACCACATTGCCGCCCCGGGCCAGTGTCCGGTCTATGATCTCGGAAAGATCCTTGGGCACATCCTCACCGGTCTCATGCAGCCGGTCGCCATAGGTGGATTCCATCACTACATAGTCGGCCGGGGGCACCGGCTGCGGGTCCCGGATAATAGGCTTATCCACATTGCCGATATCCCCGGAGAAGATGACGGTACGGGTCTCGGCCCCCTCCGTCACCGTAAAGCGGATCGCCGCCGACCCCAGCAGATGCCCGGCGTCATACCAGTCCGCCGCAATTCCCGGGAAAAGCTCCACATGGTCGCCGTAGCTTACCGGCACCAGCAGCTCCAGGGTATCGGTGGCATCCTGCACCATGTAAAGAGCGTCCTCGGTCGGGTCGCCGCTGCGTTTATTTTTCTTTGCTTTCCACTGGGCATCGCTTTCCTGTATCCGGGCGCTGTCCAGCAGCATGATCTTTAAGAGGTCGCAGGTTGCCCGTGTCGCGTAGATAGGCCCCTTGTAGCCGTTTTTCACCAGCAGCGGCAGCCGCCCGCTGTGGTCGGTGTGGGCATGGGTCACACATACCGCGTCTATCGCTGTCGCGTCAAAGAACAACTCGTTTTCATTGTATACATCGCCGCCCTGCTGCAGGCCGCAGTCGATGAGAATATTCTTGCTGCAGGCGGTCAAACGGTGGCAGCTGCCGGTCACTACCCGGGCCGCCCCCCAAAAGCTCAGTTTCATAAATGCGCTTCCCCTTTCGATTTTCTTTTTCCAGTATACCACACCCCGCCGAAAAAGGAAAGGGGACAGCAGGGTGGGGGTGGGCGGCTGCCGCAGATTTTACACTCTGTTCATGGGGCAGGAGCGGCGCAGCCGCGCGCCCTGCGGGCGCGCTCCCGGCCCTTTGGGCCGGTGTGGGCGGGGCTTTGCCCCGCCCGGCTGCGCCGCCTTGGCCTCTGTCGCTAGTTCCTCCCCAAACCGCAAAAAGCCGCCCCCGCGCAGGGAGCAGCCTTTTCTTTTACAGCTCTTTGTAGTAGGGACAGATATCCTCATAGTGCCCGTCCTTCATCCGGAAGCCCTTGGGAATGGTACCCAGCTGGATAAAGCCCAGCCGCTCGTAGAGGTGCCGGGCGTGCAGGTTGGTGGCTACTACGGCATTAAACTGCAGTACCCCAAAGCCATGCTTTTTGCCCTCCTTCAGGCAGTCCAGCACCAGCTTTTCGCCAATGTGCAGCCCACGGGCCTTTTTACTTACCGCGTAGCTCGCGTTACAAATGTGCCCGCAGCGCCCCACATTGTTAGGGTGCAGAATGTAAAGCCCCAGTACCTTTCCGGCTTCGTCCTCCGCCACACCGCACCAGCTCTGCCCGGCAAAAAACTCTCTGCCGCTTTCCTCGGTCAGCAGCTCCTCCTGCGGGAAGGCAATCCCGTCCTCCACTACCTCATTCCAGATGGCTACCATCAGCGGCAGGTCCCGGCTTTCATATCCTCGTATCGTGATCTGCATGGGCCCAGCCTCCTTTTCGCTTCCTCGCCGATCCCTGCCCGCCGCAGGATACGGCCCCGCAGGGCGGCGCTTCGCGCCGTGACGGCCTGCCGGCCGTCCCCGCGGCTTCGCCGCGGCCCCTGCGGGGCCGCTTTGCGCTCCGCCGGCTTTTCAGCCTCGCCTTACTGCTCCATCAGCCCGGTAATCAGCCGGCACAGCTCGGCCGGCTCCTCTATCGGCACACCGCCGATGAGACATCCCTCGGCATACAGCAGCTTTGCGTAGTCTGCCAGCTTTTCCTTGTCGGTCACGGCGTATTCCTTCAGCTTGGCCGTTACCGGGTGGTCGGGGTTCAATTCCAGCACCACATCCGCCTTAAAGCGATTCTCCCGCCCCGGCATGGCGTTCAGCGTCTGCTCCATCTCCATCGAAAGCCCGCCCTCGGTGGAAAGACATACCGGGTGGGATTTCAGCTTGTCGGTAAAGCGCACGGCATGTACCTTTTCGCCCAGCGCCTCCTTCATCGCCGCAAAGAGATCAGCAGCCGCCTCATTTTCCTCGGCCAGCGCCTTCTTCTGCTCATCGGTGGAAAGATCGATCTCATCGGTGCGGATATTAAGGAACTTCTTGCCGTCATACTCCCGCAGCGTCTTGATGGCAAATTCATCCACCTGCCCGGTCATATACAGCATCTCGTAGCCGGCTTCTTTTATCTGGTCGGCCTGCGGCAGAGCGTCTATTGCCTCTACCGTGCGGCCGCAGCCGTAGTAGATGGCCTCCTGGCCCTCCTTCATACGGCCCACATATTCCTTCAGGGTCGTCAGCTTCTTTTCGGTGGAGGAATAGAACAGCAAAAGATCCTGCAGGGTATCCTTGTGGGCGCCGTAATCCAGACACAAGCCGTAGGTCAGCTGCGTTCCGAACTCCTTCCACAGCGCCTCATATTTCTCCCGCTCATTGGCAAGCAGCTTTTCCAGCTCGCCCTTGATGCGGCGCTCCAATGCACGCTCAATAAGCTGGAGCTGGCGGTCATGCTGCAGCATCTCACGGCTGATGTTGAGGGAAAGATCCTCGCTGTCTACCAGGCCCCGCACAAAGCTGAAATAGTCCGGCAGCAGGTCGGCACACTTTTCCATAATAAGCACGCCGCGGGAATAAAGCTGCAAGCCCTTCTCATAGCTGGTGGAGTAGTAGTTCATCGGGGCATGGCTGGGGATAAACAGCAGGGCGTTAAAGGTGGCGTTGCCCTCCGTCCGGGTATGGATCACCACCGCCGGGTCTTCATAGTCGTAGAATTTGTTCTTATAGAAGTCATTGTACTCTTCCGGCTTTACTTCGCTCTTTTGCTTGCGCCACAGCGGGATCATGCTGTTTAGAGTGGTTTCTTCCCACACCGTTTCATACTCCGGCTTTTCGGGGGCTTCCTCGCCCTCCGGCACGGCCTTGGGGCGGTACTGCGGCATCAGCAGGGTGATGGGGTAGCGGATATAGTCGGAATATTTCTTCACCAGCTCGGAAAGGCGGTATTCCTCCAGGAATTCGCTGTATTTCTCGTCCTCGGTGTCGTCCTTCAAGTGCAGGGTGACGCGGGTGCCCCTCCAGTCCATTTCGCAGGGCTCTATGGTGTAGCCCTCGGCGCCGCTGGATTCCCACCGGCTGCCGGTTTCCTCGCCCCAGGCGCGGCTTTCCACCGTTACATGGTCCGCTACCATAAAGGCGGAATAGAACCCCACGCCGAACTGCCCGATGACTTCCACATCCTCGCCGGTCTCGTTTTCCCGCTTAAAGTCCAGACTGCCGCTCTTGGCGATGGTGCCCAGGTTCTTTTCCAGCTCCTCGGCGGTCATACCGCAGCCGTTATCGGTGATGGAAAGCAGCCGGTTTTCCTTATCCACCGCCAGGGCGATCTTGTAGTCGCCGCGGGAAAGGGGAATGCTGTCATCGGTCAGCGAGCGGAAATACAGCTTATCAATGGCATCGCTGGCATTGCTCACCAGCTCCCGCAGGAAGATCTCCTTGTGGGTGTAAATGGAATTGATCATCATATCCAGCAGCTTTTTGCTTTCGGCTTTGAACTGCTTCGTTCTCATGGTCACAGGCTCCTTTGCTTCTTGTTTTATCTTTTCGCGTCCGCCCCGGCAACCGGATAGATCGGTTCCGGCGGTGTCGCTGGCGTCGCAAGGCATCAGCCCGTCTTCGCCGGGCAAGAGCCTTCCTTCCGCCGCTCCTTGCCGTACCTCGATCTCTCCGGCCGCCCGGGGCAGCCGCTATCCATTTTTGTTACATAGCCACCAGCTTTTCGCCGTCGTAGTCCACCGTAATGGCAGTCTCGGGGGCGGGGTCCTCAGCAATGATCCACCGGGCCAGCAGTGTCTCCACCTCGGTCTGGATGAGCCGCTTGAGCGGCCGCGCACCGTAAATGGGGTCGTACCCCTTGGCGATCAGATAATCCTTGGCGGCATCGGTCAGGGTGACGGTCAGCTGCCGCTGGGCCATCCGCTTCTGCAGGTCTGCCACCAGCAGATCCACAATGCCGCGGATGTTTTCCTTGGTGAGGGGCTTATAGAAGACGATCTCATCCAGCCGGTTCAGGAACTCCGGACGGAAGCTGCGGCGCAGCAGCTGGGTCACGCCGTCTCGGGCCTCCTCGCTGATCTCGCCGTTCTCCCCGATGCCCTCCAAAATGAGGTCGGAGCCCAGGTTGGAGGTCAGGATGATGATGGTGTTCTTAAAGTCCACGGTGCGGCCCTGACTGTCGGTGATCCGGCCGTCATCCAGTACCTGCAGCAGCACATTGAACACATCGGGATGCGCCTTTTCCACCTCATCAAACAGTACAACGGAGTAGGGACGGCGGCGAACCGCTTCGGTCAGCTGACCGCCCTCCTCGTAGCCAACATATCCGGGAGGCGCGCCGATCAGGCGGCTGACCGAGTACTTCTCCATGTACTCACTCATATCGATCCGGACAATGTTGTGCTCATCGTCAAAGAGCGCCTCGGCTAGGGCCTTGGCCAGCTCGGTCTTGCCCACGCCGGTGGGCCCCAGGAACAGGAACGAACCGATGGGCCGCTTGGGATCCCGAATACCGGCCCGGCTGCGCAGAATGGCATCGGAAACCTTGGTCACGGCTTCATCCTGGCCAATAACACGGCGGTGCAGGATATCCTCCAGGTGCAGGAGCTTTTCCCGCTCGCCCTCCATCAGCTTGGCCACCGGGATACCGGTCCAGCGGGCCACAATGCGGGAGATCTCCTCCTCGGTGACCTTGTCACGCAGCAGGGTGTCCTCCTTCTCCTCGGTCTCCTCGGTCTCGCCTGCCTTTTCGGCCTCCTCCAGCTCCTTTTGCAGCTGGGGCAGTTTGCCGTATTTCAGCTCGGCGGCCTTATTGAGGTCGTAGCGGTTCTGCGCCATCTCTATCTCGGCATTGATCTTCTCGATCTCCTGCCGCAGGTTCTGCACCTTGCCGATGGACTGCTTCTCGTTCTCCCAGCGGGCCTTCATGCCGTTGAACTGCTCCCGCAGCTCGGCCAGCTCTTTCTGTACCTCTGCCAGGTGGGCTTGGGTCAGCTTGTCGGTCTCCTTCTTCATGGCCGCTTCCTCAATTTCCAGCTGCATGATGCGGTGCCGCAGCTCATCCATTTCGGTGGGCATCGAGTTCATCTCGGTCTTGATGAGAGCGCAGGCCTCATCCACCAGGTCAATGGCCTTATCGGGGAGGAAACGGTCGGTGATGTAGCGGTTGGAAAGGGTAGCGGCGGCGATGAGGGCGGCGTCCTGAATTTTAACGCCGTGGTACACCTCATACCGCTCCTTCAAGCCACGCAGAATGGCAATGGTATCCTCCACGGTGGGCTCGGCTACCATAACGGGCTGGAAACGGCGTTCCAGGGCGGCATCCTTCTCAATGTACTTGCGATACTCGTTCAGGGTGGTGGCGCCGATGCAGTGCAGCTCGCCGCGGGCCAGCATGGGCTTTAACAGGTTGCCGGCATCCATGGCGCCGTCGGTCTTGCCGGCACCGACGATGGTGTGCAGCTCATCGATGAAGAGGATGATCTTGCCCTCGCTCTGCTGCACCTCGTTCAGCACGGCTTTGAGACGCTCCTCAAATTCGCCGCGGAACTTGGCGCCGGCCACCAGGGAGCCCATATCCAGCGAGAACAGGGTCTTATCCTTCAGGTTTTCCGGTACATCCCCGGCCACGATCCGCAGGGCCAGCCCTTCGGCAATGGCGGTTTTACCTACGCCGGGCTCGCCGATAAGGCAGGGGTTGTTCTTGCTCTTGCGGGAAAGGATGCGGATGACAT
>ERZ824575.140-NODE-140-length-102496-cov-16.479661_pt1 | contig 102496 bp, 110 predicted proteins | sample MGYA00519470_ERZ824575 | MGnify/ENA primary metagenome ERZ824575 (study PRJEB31778, sample SAMEA3449170) | human gut metagenome | biome: human gut; feature: human-associated habitat; material: faeces | place: United Kingdom | collected 2010/2012 ... | reverse complement strand
TAATTAATATACTTAGTAACCTATTTTTTATTACATTTCAATTATATAATAATTACCATTTGTAAACAAGTAGTAATTTCAAAAAAAAGAACTACCATTACTGGTAATTCTGTTACTACTTTATTCTTATTCTTCTGTGCTAGCTGGTTCTTCAGCTTCTTCATAAGCTTTAAGAATAGCTTCTTCAAACATAGAACGAACTTCTGGATTAATTGGGTGAGCAATATCTCTATAATCACCAGTAGGAGTCTTCTTACTAGGCATAGCTATAAATAATCCCTTTTCTCCTTCAATGATTCTAATATCATGAACTGCAAAACTATCATCTAATAATACAGATGCAATTCCTTTCATTCTAGAACCTTCTTTTTCAATCTTACGTACATTTACAGATGTAATTTTCATGTGTATCCTCCTTCTAAAGTAATTTACTTTACAAATCTATAATATAATATTTTATTTGAAAAAGCAACGATTTTTAATAAAGTTTACACTGGTTGTGTTAATACCAATTTTTTAATTAAAACATCACTATAACTAAATGATTTAATTTGCATAGTATTTTCTAAACGAACAACAAAAATAGAGGGATAAGTATCAACAATAGTAGCTGAAAATTCTTCTATCTGATTTCTGCTACCATTAAAACGAAATTGCATTGTCTGTCCTTTATAAGAACGAATCTTACTCTTTACCTTTTCTATATTCATCTTGGATACCCCACAAACATACAACCCTTTGTAACAACGCCACCCATTCCCTCAGAACCAGACTTAGTTTTTCCAAGTAAATCAATTAAATCTACTGTTTTATTTCTATCATATAAAGCTAAATAAGAAGCTATAATAGCTGGATCTAATGCATGAATATTAATTCTTTTAGGACTAGAAGCAAAAGTAGAACCTGCTTTTATTAATTCTTCATAATTACTTTGACAAGCACCAGCTATAATAATTAATTTATCTTGATTCTTCTCATAATTTCTTGCTACCTTTACAGCATCAATAAAATTAGAAGTATTCTTATAATTCATGACATTATCAGTAGAACCTTTTCTCTTATAATAAGCATCATGTCCTGTAATCACCACAATATCAGGACTTAACTTTTCTAAATAAGACTTAATTTCTGTCTTAATATCTACTTCTTTTAAGCATAAACCATAAGCCATAATATTTAACTTTTTATAAAAACTCATGCATCTCTTTAAATAATCTTCATCACCATCTATATGCAATACTTTACCAGGCAAATAAAAAAACTCACTACGATCTAAATTTAAATCATTCGTAATAGAAGTAGTAATTCTCTCATCATCTACTACATCAGTATTATCAACCTTTACTAAATCATTAACATCACTATCTGCATATAATCTTAAGTTAATTCCCTTTAAATAAGCAATATTACCAGTAATCTCCATAATCACAAAATAAGTATCATTATGATATGAATTTCTAGTAACAATGTCACCAACTTGAAAAAGCATATTTTCACCCCTATCAATGAAATATATGCTTTTATTTAACTAAATTATTACTAATATCTACAAAAACCTCTAGAGGTAGCTCTTCTGCTCTTACACTTAAATCAAAATGATAATTCTTTAAAGTCTGTTCTATTTCCTTTAAATCATAACCTTTTAAATTATTTCGTAAAGTCTTACGCTTAAAACGAAAACTATCTCTAATTAAATTAAAAAATAAAGTAGAATCTTTTAAAGGTAACAATTCCTTTTTACGAGTAAGAGAAATAATCATACTATCAATATTAGGTTTTGGTACAAAACAATTCTTACTTACCAAAAACTCTTTCTTTAAATCAAAATAATAATTTAAAAACACCGTAATAGAACCATATTCTCTACTAGCTGGTTTTGCACAAAAACGATCTGCTACTTCTTTTTGAACCATGACTACGATTTTTTCTATTTCTAAATTACTAGTAACTAACTGCGTAATAATAGGTGTCGTAACATAATAAGGTAAATTAGCTATTACATATAAATGTTCATAGTCATAATTATTTAAATCTTCTAATACATTACGTTTTAAAAAATCATCATAAATAACAGACACATTCGTATATTCCAATAATGCTTGGTCTAATATATCTTCTAAAGATTCATCAATTTCATAACATAATACTTGTTTTGCTACTTTAGCTAACTCTTTAGTTAAAGCACCAGCCCCAGGACCTATCTCTATTACTAAAGTATTATCTGGTATCTTAGAAACATCAACTATCTTTCTAGGAATAGAGTTATCTCTTAAAAAGTTTTGACCATACTTCTTCTTAAAATTAAAATCTTTTGTATTCATAAAGCCTCCACTACTAATAATATAACATAATTATGAATAGAAAAAAATAAATTTTTAGAATCAAGAAAAATAGAAGCTATAATAGCTTCTATTTTGATTTCTTCTTATCTGGGTCAGAAAATTCTACTACATTGACACCATTATTTTTTCCTTTAATAATTTTCTTTTTCGTATCCGTTTTTGTAACAACCTCTACCTTTTTTGGTACAAAGTGGAAATCCTCTAACATTAATATTACATTAGAAACAGATAAAATATATAACATAGCTTTCATAGGTGCGATAACATCAGCAAAATAATTGAAATTAATATTATAACCTAAACGAATAATAGCTATCATATTTTTATCACAAAAAGTACGATAAACACTGAATAATAACATTAAAAATGTCAAGCAACAAGTAACATTATAAAATAAACAATTATTTACACTCTTTTGTTTAAAAATAATATTAATAGCAAATAGTATAAACAATAAAATAAATGGGATAAAGTTAAATATTGCATTGATCATATTCTTTTCAAGTCTTTGATACATATTGATAATGATAAAAAAGCTAAATACAAAAGTTACTAATAGAAGTAAAACTTTTAAATAAGAAAGAATAGTATTTAAAATCTTAATCATGATTACCCTCCACTTCATCTTTATACCAATTAGAAACATATTCTACAAAGCTAGCAGCTTTATTATAAGCGCCCATTACTTCATAAAAACCATCTCTAGTATTATCTTTAATAGAACTAGAAGCAATTGAAGTATTAAAGAAATAACTACTATTATTAATTAAATCTTTTTTAAGATAAGAAGTTTCATCTAATAAAGAGTTAATATAAAGTTGAATCATATCTTTATTATCTAATAAGTATCTACTATTAAAAGTATCAGAATTGATAGTAGTTAACCAGTATAAGTTATTAACGATACAACCATTTAAGATATCATTTTCATAAGATTCTCTAAGTTTATATACATCAATAATAGTAATTTTATCTTTATCTTTCATATTTTGAATCGTTTCATTAGAAAACTTATCACTACAAGTCTTTAAATTATGATAAAAAACTTGCATTTTATTAACTGGAATACTACCTTGATAAGTATTGGCATTAAATTTAGAAATGTTATCATTTACAGTTTTAATCTTATTTTCAAAACTAGTAACTAATGGTTGAGAATTAAATTCAACATGATAATCTTTTCTAAGTTCTAAATAATGATATCCATTAGCAAGTAAATAAAAACTAGTAAAAGCAAAAACTAATCCAATTAAAGTATAATTAATAATCTTTAAATATTGTTTAAAAAATTCCATACAAAATCCTCCTATTTATTCTTTTTATTGTCTTTATTGTTTTCATCAGGTAACTCTTCTTTATCAGATCTAATTACAGTAACACTATCTGATGATATATCTTTTAATGATGATAGCTTACTATTATTATCTTCCTCATCTTCATCTTTAATTCTAGATGTTTTAATTAATTTTAAAATATCACTTCCTATAATAAGTAAACAAGGAATCACAACGATCATTAACCAACCAATTGGCTTCGTCATAATAGTTTGTAAGTACCCAATCATAGGAATTCTTAAAAAGACTTTACCTATTACTTCATCTGGTGCGATTAAAGCAAAATCAGCTGTATTATTATGGTCTCCCTTCGTTCTATAACCAATAATCTTAGAATTATCATTTTGGTCATGAACAATGTCAACAACACGGTGCGTAATTGGGGTGCCAGCTGTTTCTATATCTTTTGATAAGAAAGTAATAATATCATAAGTTTTAATATCATCTTCTGTCGCTCTAATAGTTAAAACAGCATCATAAACATTAATACTTGGTATCATACTCTCACTAATAATTACATAAGCCCCAAATAAAGGAGAACGATTAATCCCTTTACTAGCAGATAGTTTTTTATCAACAAAAGTAGCTCCAAACATTAAAAACGCTATACCTAAAACTAAAACAACAGAATAGAATAATACCGAAGACAGAAAATGTAATATTTTTTTTAAAAAATCCACCTTATCACCCTATTTCTATTCTTACTATTATTTAAACTAATAATACCACATAAAAAAATAGAAGTAAAATAAAAAAAGAAAAACTAAGTTTTTCTTTACAGTAATTAATAAGTACCAGTAGCAGCAACATTTACTTTTAAGGAGAATTTTTTATCATTTAACACGGTATAATCAAAATTATCAGTGTTAGGATCTTTAACCCACATTCTAAGACGGAACTTTTTACTATAAGCAACTTCTCCAGCTTGTACATTTCCATAGTAAATTGTTTTTCCAGTTAAAAGACTATTGGTAGTTGTAGCTAACTGATTATAGGTAGTAACATTACCTGAATTTGCAGTAATTGGAGTTTCTTGTTCTTGATTTCCTTCAAATGTAGTTAAATATACTTTTACCCAATCATCATCTAAAGTAGAGTTTTCATTTTTCTCAGTCACTATTTCATATGCTAAATTTGTTTTCGTAGTAGAAGCCGAAACGGTAAAATCAAAGTATTCTCTATTACCAGATAAAACTTTACCTTGACTATCACTAACAGGAATAGCATCTTCTATATAAATACCATTACCTCCACCATTAGCATCGGAATAAGAAAAAACAATTCTACCAGTTTGAATTACATTATTCGTAATACCAGCACCAAAAGAATTAAATATGGAATAACTAATTCCAATAAATAAACAAATTAAAGATAAAAATAAAAGTAAAACTCCAACAATATTAATTTTAGAATTTTTCATAACACACTACCCTTCTACTTGATAAGCATATACATCTACTTTAATAGAAAACATCTTATCTTCATAATCTTTACTATCTTCTTTTAACCACATTCTTAAACGGTAAGATTCGTTATAGTTTTTTAACCCCTCATCTAAAGTCTTTTCATATAAAACATAATAATCTTTATTGTTAATAACTTCTTTTTTTAAACTTGAGAAATTAGTAAAAACTTTTTCTTCTTCATAACTACCCATCATCTGTGTTAGATAAATTTGAATATTTTTATCACTTAAAGTAGATTGTTCATTTTTATTAATTAATAACTTATATAATAGTTTAGCTTTTTTAGTAGTAGCCGTAATATAAAAATCAAAATACTGATTTTTTCCAACCATCTTTTTTCCTAGAGCATCACTAATTGGAGAAGCATCTTCAAGTAGAATACCACTTCCTCCAGGATTCACATCAGAATAGGTAAAAACAATTTGGCCAGTATCAATTTCATGTTCGGTATCATCTCCTGTATAAATGGAATAAGTAATACCAAACACACAAAAGAATAATAGAATAGCCGCTAAAAATAAGTAAGACCAATAATTCGTTTTTTTCTCTTGGTTTTCTTTTTTAGTTTGATTTTCTTGATTTTCTTCTTTCATAAACATTTTTCCTTTCTACCAACCCCAGCGTAAGGTTTCATAATGGACTTCTTTTTGTCTACCAATAACATCCATATTATCAGTTTCTGATACCAAAAAATCCATAATATTTCCTTTAATAGCGCCACCTCTATCTAAAACAATTGCGATAATAGGTTCTGTTGAAAAGCTAACATTCGTAATTTGAACAACAGTACCACATGGAATATTACTATCAGCAGCTACAATTCTAATTTTACCGTAAGTGCTATCTTCAAAATAGATATTTCCATTACGAACATCTTGTCTTGGTGGACAAGAAACTCTACCACTACATCCTCTACATACTGGATTATAAGCAGTCATTTGCCCCGTAAAAGAAATTGGCGTTGTTGCACCAAATTGAGAAGCTTCTAACATATTACTAACTTCTTTTACTTTCAAAGTTTTATTTTTATTATCATATTTCGTAATAATATGAATTGCTTCAATAGACTTAACACCATTAATATTACGAACACTGTTTACCTTATGAGTATTATTAGAAGCAAAAAAATAGACGCATAAAAAACAAGTAATCACCAATAAAAAACGATGAAACATAATTTTATAAAATGGCGTAACTTTCTTTTTCAACTTTAACACCTACTTTTGACGACTATTATATAAGCTAAATATACCACACTTAAATAGGTAAGTCAAATGTCCTAATAGCATTTTCTGTCGTTATTTTGGCTACATTTTCTAAAGAAATGTTTTTTATTTCAGCTATTTTTTGAGCAATATAGAAAATATTACTAGATTCATTAGTTTTTCCTCTATTAGGTTCAGGAGTTAAATAAGGGCTATCTGTTTCTAAAACGATATTAGTAAGTTCCAATTTTTCTATGACTTCAAAAAGTTTACTGTTTTTAAAAGTTACTACTCCCCCAATTCCAAGTAAAAAGCCTAAACTGATAAATTTTTTCGCCATTTCTAAACTACCACTGAAACAGTGAATCACGCCAGATACTTTATATTTTTTTAGAATTTCATAGGTTTCATTGATAGAATCGCGACTGTGAATAACGACTGGTAATTTTAATTTTTCAGCTATCTCTAATTGCTTACAAAATACTTCTCTTTGTTTGTCTTTATTATCTTTATTCCAATAGTAATCAAGTCCAATTTCCCCAATTGCTACAATTTTAGGGTTATTTTTAACCATTTCTTCTAAGAACTCATAATCTTTTTCCACAATTTTGTTACTAACTTCAGGGTGATAGCCAATGCAAGCATATAAATTTTTGTATTTTTCCACAAATTTAGTGGATAACATAATATCATCTTTCTCACAAAAAGAAGCAATTAATACTTCTACTTGAGCATCACTTGCATTTTTAACATATAAATCTGGTTCTACCCCAAAATCATCTCCAATATGCATATGTGTATCTATAAACATAAAATCACCTCGTAACTGCTAATCAATATTTAACTTGTATAATCTTTGAATTCTAGGATATTTACTATAAGTGTCAATACTATCAACAAAAACCCAACCATATTTTTCATAAAGGCCGCAGTATTTTGTAAATATATACAACTCCTTTATTCCTAAAGCCTTAGCATTATTATATACTGTTTCCATCATTAGTTTGCAAATTCCATTACCCCTAAACTTTTCATCAACATAAACATTACATACCCATGGATAAATATCCGGTCTAATACTCAGATCATCATAAGAGATTTGATATATGCCGACAATTTTTTCTTCTTTAAACACACCAAAAGTTTGTGGCAATCTATCACTTTGAAAACTATGAATCATGTAACATCTTACCTCATCAATAGTATAGCCTTCTTCTTTACCCCACCATTCATACATCCAACCAACAACAGTATCTAATGTTATATTATCAACATTCAAAATTTTTCTAACTTCAAATAAATTCATACATTTTCCTCCATTACTATAATCATTGTATCACAAAAAAAGTAGTCATAATAACTACTTTATAATAAAACAAAATGAATATTTAGTTTTATACTACTAACATAAATTTCAATAATATCATAATACATTATCAGTACTATGTTATTAATATTTAAATTTTTATTTTTTACCTAATTCTGCTAATTTTTTCTCTTTATCGATTCTCATAAATAAAGCTTCTGGATTACCAACTTCATAAGAATTATCACTTAAGTAAGTTAATTCATTTCTAGAATTATTAATCTGCGTCTTTATTTTTTCACTTGTATCAGGTAAATATGGACTTAAGAAAATACCACATACACGAATAGCTTCTAATAAGTTATATAAAACTGTCTCTAATCTATCTTTTTTACTTTCATCTTTTGCTAAAACCCAAGGTTCAGCTTCGTCGATATATTTGTTGCTTCTTCTTAATACATCAAATATTTCATCAAGTGATGCACCTATTTCTAAATTGTCCATTTTCTTTTCAATTTTACTATCAAGATTTTGAATCATAGAAATTAACTCATTATCATAAGTGTCTAAAACATTTTTATTACTAACTTTTCCATCAAAATATTTATTAACCATTGAAATAGTACGATTAACCAAATTACCTAAAACATTAGCTAGATCACTATTAATTCTTTCAATTAATAAATCATAAGTTAAACTACCATCTTGTTGATAAGGAATTTCATGAAGTAAATAATAACGAATTGCGTCTACTCCAAACTCATTTACTAAATCATCAGCATAAATAACGTTTCCCTTAGACTTACTCATTTTACCATCACCTACTAATAACCATGGGTGACCAAATACTTGTTTTGGAAGTGGTAAATCAAGACTCATTAAGAAACAAGGCCAATAAATAGTATGAAAACGAATAATATCTTTTCCTATTAAATGTAAGTCAGCAGGCCAATATTTACTAAACATTTCACTACTTCCATCTGGATCATAACCAATATTAGTAATATAATTTGTTAGAGCATCAAGCCATACATAAACAACATGTTTAGGATCAAAATCAACTGGAATTCCCCAATTAAAAGAAGTACGAGAAACACATAAATCTTGAAGACCTGGTTTGATAAAATTATTAATCATTTCATTTTTTCTAGACTCTGGTTTAATAAAATCAGGGTGTAATTCAATATATTCTATTAATCTATCTTGATACTTAGAAAGCCTAAAAAAGTAAGCTTCTTCACTTTTTGGTTCCACATCACGACCACAGTCAGGACACTTTCCATCAACTAATTGACTTTCTGTAAAGAATGATTCACAAGGAGTACAATAAAGGCCCTCATATTTACCTAAATAAATATCACCTTTATCATACATTTTCTTAAATATTTTCTGTACAATTTCTTCGTGATGCTTATCAGTAGTTCTTACAAATTTATCATAACTTGTGTTCATAATATCCCAAATATTTTTGATTTCAGCGGCAACACCGTCAACAAATTCTTTAGGAGTAATTCCTTTTTCTTCTGCTTTTATCTGAATTTTCTCACCATGTTCATCAGTTCCAGTTTGAAAATAAACATCAAACCCTTTTAATCTTTTATAACGCGCAATACTATCTGCTAAAACCACCTCATAAGTATTACCAATATGAGGTTTTCCTGATGTATAAGCAATAGCTGTTGAAATATAATATTTTTCCATAATATCTCTCCTATCTACCTGTAGAACCAATACCACTCGTTCTAACATTATCTATATTTTCTTCATTATCAACTGTTAAAAATGGAATAAAAATACCTTGACATATTTTATCGCCTTTTTTTACTACATAATCTTTATCTCCATGATTTTCAAGTTTAATCCACATATGACCTTCATTATCAGGATTATTATAATAATCTCTATCAATAACGCCAACTTGATTACATAATCTAACATTATATTTAAATCCTTGACTACTTCTTACCACAACTAGTAAAACTTCTGATGAATTCATATTAGCCTTAACACCAAGTGGAAATTTTTTTATTTCACCAGGTTTCAAAATAAAATTAAATAAAGATTCAAAATCATAACCGGCACTTTCTTTCGTACTTCTTTTAGGAATATTATATGATTCATATAATTCTTTATCATCACTTACATCCTTTTTAAATTGTTCAAAACTAATTTTTTCAAAATATCTTGCCATAATTACCTCCAAAAAAAGCGACTATTCTTCCATAAGGACGAATAATCGCGGTACCACCTTAATTTATAGCATAACACTATACACTTAAACTCTTAACGCGAGTAACGGATAACTATAATTATCAGCTCCAGAACCATTTATTATTGTTCCTCTATATCTACTTTCACCTAACTAGACTCTCTAAAATAGATTTCCAATAACTCTTTCCTTCAAAACATTTATGCCATAAATTATAACACAACTAAACAGAATCATCAACTATTTTGACTAAAATTGAAGCAATTAACCTGACAAGTACCTTATCATCATCAGTAATTTCATCGTTAATCAAGATAACACTACCCAAAGAATCACTATCTACCAAAATAGGTACTAAAAAAGAAGGCGTATTATTTGTTTCATCTACCACAATATAAGAATTACTATCATTAAAAACTTCACATCTATTATCAATTTTTTCTTTAATATTGTTTGAAAGTTCTTTATTAAGAAACTGTTTTTGAAACTCCTTAGAAACTGCAATAATTTTCTCTCTATCCGTAATTAAAATATTCTTTTGATAAATTTTAGCTACGGAATCCACTAAAATAGTAGCATTTTGGACCATATTATCTAATAAAGAATACTTCTTCAAAATAATACCAACACTATCTACAAAAATTTCTAAACTATCTCCCTCATTAATTTTAAAATTTCTTCTAATTTCCTTAGGAATCACAATTCTCCCTAAATCATCAATTCTTCTAACAACACCAGTTGCTTTCATATATAACCCTCTTCCTATCATTAGTGTTAGAAAAATTGTTAATATTATACGAAAAAAGTATAGATTTTTTTACTATACTTTTATTAATTACTAGTTCTAGAAGATATATCTTGAAATCTTAAATAACTTTCTTTTGCTTTATTGATTAAATTATTATCACGCAACATAATTTCCATATGTATTTTAGTTTCAAGCTTACCATATAAACGATTTTCTAAATAGTCATTAACACGACTAATTGCTAATTTTTCTTTATCATCATCAACATTTTCTAAAATATATTGATTAAGAAGCTCAATTCCCTGTTCTTTTATACTGATAACAGAATTTTCATGCATCTGTTCTTTAAAATCTTTTGTTGTTTGAAAAACCTGTTCATAATAATGATTTAAAGAAGATTCTTCAAACTCTAAATGGTCAATTTTCTCTTCTAATGTCTGTTTCTTAAGTTGTAAGTATTTATCTATTTGCGAATAACTCTTAATTTTCATATCATTAATAGTCTGCGTAATAAATTTATCACTATTGTAAATACCAGAGTCTTCATGAATAGAAATTATATTTTTAATTGCCGTATCAAATTCAAGATTAAAAATATTAGTAATTGTATCTAGTAAACTATTAATATTTTTTTCTAAATCATACTTCAAATTACTAATAATTATCATTTTATTTTTTTCACGAAACATCTCTTTTAAATCTTTATCCATGTTATCAATCCTTTTATACTAGAATAATCATAACAGTTTATTGAAATTTAGTCAAATTTCTGTAAAGCAAATAGTAACTAATCAATTTAAATCTTTGACAATAAATTTTAAGACATTATCTTTATTATATTAATGCAATTATTATTATCTACTCATCAACTTCGTATTTATTTTTTATATCTAAAACCTAATCCTGTTAATTTTTTAATATGATTTTTAAATAAAATCACACTTTTGCTAATAATATTAAATATAAAATCACATTTTTGTTTAGTTTTTATAAAAAATTATCACACTTTTGCATAATACAACAAAATAATAATGAAAAATTACAAAAAAAGAACCCAAGTATAATTTTTCAATTATATCAAAAAATTTCAATAAGAATTAACATTTATTATTATCGTACAAAACCAATAATTAATAACATACATTATTTTATAAATTTATGTAATATTTTAATAGGATTCTTTACGAACAAGAAAAAAATTGATATAGTAAAAGCAGTTTGGTGAGAGTTATGAAAAAAAGAAAAATATTATTTTTAATAGGAATTGCCTTCATTTTTTTATTGATAGGAACAAAATCATCTCCATTATATAAAATAAATGACTGGTATGATGCTGAATGTTTCTTCACAATGGGAAAATCAATGATGATCGGTAAAGTTCCTTACTTAGACTTATTTGAACAAAAAGGTCCATTATTATTCCTAATCTATGGAATTGCTTCCATTATTTCTACAAATAGTTTTATAGGAGTCTTTATCTTAGAAGTAATTTCCTATACGATTTTCTTATACTACATAGATAAAATTATTACCTTATATATAGATGAAAAATATAGCTATATACTACTACCAATTTTATCATTACTAATCCTATCTTCTAGAAGTTTCACACACGGTGGTAGCTGTGAAGAATTTTGTTTTCCAATCCTAGCAATTACCCTATACCATTTTCTAAATTATTTAAAAAATGATAACATTTCTAATCGAAACACTATTCTAATAGGTATTATGTCAGGTTTAATTCTATGGACAAAATACACATTACTAGGATTAAATATAGGATTTTGTATCGTATTACTAATAAATGAAATTACTAAAAAAAACTATAAAGAATTGCTTACAAAAATTGGCTACTTTTTACTAGGAATCCTAATAACTACTATTCCATGGTTAATTTATTTTGGATTACACAAAAATGGAATAAAAAGCTTAATCGATACTTATTTTTTATTTAATATTACTAGCTATGCAGATGATATCAGTATACTTCAAAAACTAATAAACTGTTTTCATACCGTAAATGGTGTTTTAATAAAATATTATCAATATATAATACTAATTATAATTCCTATGATACTATCCATTAAAACAAAAGTATTCTTTAAAAATACTAAAAACAATATTTATTTATTACTAGTAACCCTATTATTATTAAACTTATTATTTATTGGTGGAACAAACTTTAGATATTATTCTTTACCAATGCAACCATTTATGATATTTGGACTAATCTATATCTTTTACCTATTATCACAAACAGAAATAAACAAATTTCTAAAAAAGAACATACTATTAATATCAGTGATTACTACTAGTATCTGCTTAATAACTAGCTATTATCGTTCACCAAATACTGAATATTTAAAAAAAGAAAAAAGTTATTATGCACAATATACATTTCTAAACTATATAAAACCCAACACAACATTATTAAATTATAACTTTTTAGATGGTGGTTTTTACTTCACTACAAAAACATACCCAACAGAACACTATTTTCAAAAAAATAATATTAAATACCATCTATTCCCACAAAATATAAATAGCCAAAGAAAATATGTAAAAGAAAAAAGAACTGATTATGTAGTAACTACAAATAAAATTTCTAAAAAGGATTTAAAAATACTAAATGAAAATTATAAACTAATAGCAAGTCATAAACAAAAGTATGAAGGTCATTTAAAAACTTATTATTTATACGAAAAAAGATAGTTATGATAAAAAACTATCTTTTTAATTCAATTTTACTTAGTAAATCTACCAAATAATATATATAATGTTTTTCAAGTTTTACAGTATCTAAAATAATAATCAATTGATTAGAAAGCATTTTAAAACGAAACATTGGCGTGATATGAAAAGCATCAACAAATAACTTCTCACCATCAATTTTAGTAGTAGCTTCTTCACTTACCACTAACTCTAATGAGTTTTTCGTATAATTTACCTTTTCAATGCCCAACTCTTTTGCCATTTTTTCAAACCATTCTTGATACATATAAATAATAACATCTTCATCAAGTTTACCAAAACGATCTTCCAAATCCAACTGTACTTCCTTCAATTTGTCTAAAGAATCAATCGTATTAATTTCTTTATGAATAGATATCTTTAACTGATCATCATCAGTATAATTATTAGAAATATGTGTAGATACATTTAATAATGGTTTCTCATTCTGAATAATTTCTTCTTTTGGAGTAATTCCTTTTAATCTACTAATTTCATCTTGTAACATTTTTAAATATAAATCAATTCCTACTGTATCAATAAATCCAGCCTGTTCACTACCTAGAATATCTCCAGCTCCACGAATCGATAAATCACGAGTAGCAATCGAAAAACCACTACCAAGTTCTGTAAAATCTTTAATAGCATTTAATCGTTTAATAGCAACTTCATTTAACATTTTAGATGGTGAATACATTAAATAAGCATAAGCAATCTTATTACTTCTACCAACTCTACCTCGTATCTGATATAGTTGACTAAGTCCAAAATGATCTGCATCTAAAATAATTAAGGTATTAGCATTCGGAATATCAATTCCCGTTTCAATAATAGTAGTACATATTAAAATATCATACTCATGATTAATAAAAGCTATCATTCTATCCTCAAGTTCTTCCTTAGTTAATCTACCATGTGCAAAAATAATTCTAGCTTCTGGTACCAAATTTTGAATTTCAGAAACTTTACGTTCGATACTATCAACATGGTTATATAGTAAAAATACTTGCCCATTTCTAGACATTTCTTTATAAATAGCGTCTTTAATAATCTGTTTATTTTCTTCAATTACATAAGTTTGAACAGGATACCTATCAACAGGAGGTGTCTCAATTAAAGACAAACTTCTGATACCAATCATAGACATTTGCAAAGTTCTAGGAATAGGAGTAGCCGTTAAAGTTAAAACATCAACATTGCTTTTATACTCCTTTATTTTTTCTTTATGAGTAACCCCAAATCTCTGTTCTTCATCAATAATTAGTAACCCTAAATCTTTAGGTTTAATATCATTACTAAGTAATCTATGAGTACCAATCACAAAGTCAATAGTACCATTTTCAAGCTCTGATAAAATTCTTTTTTTCTCTTTAGGAGAAGTAAAACGATTTAAAAGTCCGATATTAACAGGAAAATCTTTAAATCGTACCAACGCATTTTGATACTGTTGATTAGAAAGAATAGTTGTAGGACACAAATATAAAACTTGTTTAGAATCCATTATAGCCTTAAATACTGCTCGAAAAGCTACCTCTGTCTTTCCATAGCCAACATCTCCACACAATAAACGGTCCATTGGTTGTCTAGATTCCATATCATTTTTTATTTGTTCTATTGCCAGTAACTGATCTTTAGTTTCTGTATATTCAAAACTAGCATCAAACTGTTTCTGTAACTCTGTATCTTTAGAAAAAGCATACCCTTCACGCATTTCTCGTTCAGCATAAAGTTTCAATAATTTATCAGCAATATCATGAATTTTACTCTTAACACGAGCCTTAATCTTATTCCAATCAGAACCACCTAATTTATTAATCTTTGGCATTACGCCTTCATTTCCAGAATATTTACTAATTAAATCAATTTTTTCAACTGGAATATAAAGTTTATCATTACCAGCATAAACAACCTCTATATAATCCTTGATCAAATTGCCATGATTTAAAGTTTTAATACCATTATAAATTCCTATACCATTAACTGCATGGACTACATAGTCGCCAACTTCTAGTTTATTCAAATCTTTGATTTTAGAAGCGTATTTAAAATGAGTTTTATATTTCTTTCGAACTGACTGATAAGAAAATAACTCCTTAGAAGTAAGTACCACTTTGTCTTCATACATAAATCCCTGATTCATTTCTTTCAAAATGATATTTACTTTTCCCTTTTCAAGATTTTCTTCATCAGTAATAATAGAAGAAACTTTTAACACTTTACTAAAATTTTTAACCTGTATTTCTTTTATATAAACAATAATGAGTTTATTTAAATATAACTGTTCTGATAAAAAATGATTAATAGCTTCAATATTTTCGTGAAAAGATGGAATTTCTTTGCAGTCAAACTGATAAACCGTAAAACTTTTATCATTTAATAAATTATCAACTGTTAAATAATAATTTAAAGAACCCGGAGCAAAATAAGTAAAGTCATGCATATATGTTCCTTGATAAGAATTATCTTTTTCAGCATGATATTCCATTACTTCTTTTAAAATAGATTGATAAGTAATGTCTAATTGATGAGGATCTTTATAAAAAGTAATAGGATTATTTAAATATTCTAAAATAGAAGAAGTCTTAGAGTATTGAGGTAAATACTTTTGTTTTCTTTCTAAAACATCAATATCATCATCAAGAATAAATTCACTATAAGGACGAATAGTGATAGTTGAAATATTAGAAATAGATTTTTGATTATCTTCATCAAATTCACGAATAGATTCAATGGTATCTCCAAAAAATTCAAATCGTATTGGGTGGTTGGCATTAATAGGAAAAACATCAATAATAAATCCCCTAACAGCAAATTCTCCAGTCTTAGTAACCAAAGATTCTCTCTTATAACCAATATTCGTTAAATATTTTGCTAATTCTAATTGGTCAAAATCTTGATTCACTTGAAAGGTTTTAATATTTTCTTGATAGGTAGTAATTGTAGGTAAAAAGCGTAAATACCCCATTAAATTAGTAATAACTATTACTTTATCATTTTCTAAAATGGAAGTGATAGTTTCTAATCGATTTACCATTAAATCAGGGCTAGTAGCAATTGCTTCACTCGTTAAAAAATCGTCCATTGGAAATAAATACACCTTAGACTGGTAATTAGACAAGAAATCAAATAATCGATTTGCTTCAAATAAACTACTAGTAACAATTAAAATAGAACGATCATTTTTTTGATATACGGTATCAATATAACGACAAAAAACTTCATCAGTAAGGCCTGATAAAGCTACATTTCTAATATTTTTAACTGGAACATTAGAAGGAAAAAAATTCATAATATCACCTATCTTACTTATGATTATATTTAGACATTAAAGCATCAAATGGTAACTGAAAATAGTCATCTAAAATAGCCATAACAGTATCAATAACTGTATCTAATTTACTTTCATCTTCTTTAGACATTTTACCTAAAACATAATCTTTTGTATCTATACTCTTATTATTAGATATACCAATTTTTATTCTTTTATACATTTGAGTACCTAAATGCAATTCAATATTCTTAAGTCCATTATGACCACCACTAGAACCTTTTTTCTTTAATTTAAAAGTCCCAATTGCTAAATCTAAGTCATCATGAATAATTAAAATATCATCTACTGAAATTTTATAGAAATCCACAAATTTGCGAATAACTTCTCCACTTAAATTAATATAAGACTGTGGTTTTAATAAAATTATTTTCTCATTTTGAGTCATAGTTTCTACATAAAGTCCATTAAATTTTGACTTTGTAATAGAAACTCCTAAGATACTTGCATATTTATCTATTGTTTTAAAGCCAACATTATGACGAGTATTTTTATATTCATGACCAGGATTACCTAAACCAACTATTAATTTCACATTATCACCTACTTACGAATAAAATTATCATTTTTTATTAAAAATTATTTCCCGGGAAATAATTTTAGTGCTTTTCCATATGATATTCCTTATAAACAACCGATTTTGGAATATCTCTTTCAACAGCCACTTTCTTAATAGCCTCTTTTTCACTCATACCATCTTCTAAATAAAGACGAATATGTTCTAAAATTGTCATACTAGAATAATCTTCTTGTTCCAAATTACCCTCAACAACGACTACCATTTCCCCTTTTATAGAATCCACTACCTCTAGTACATCAGTAATAGTACCACGAATAGCTTCTTCATATTTTTTACTGATTTCTCTACATAAAGCAATCTTACGATTTCCAAATACCTCAAGTAAAGAAGTAAGCATATCTTGAATTCTATGTGGTGCTTCATACAAGATGATAGTATAAGGTAGTTTTTTCAAAGTTTCAAGCTCTTTTTTTCTTTTTGAATCCTTACTATTTAAAAAACCATAAAATAAAAAAGGAGCAGGATTAATACCAGACATAGTCAAAGCTGGGACAAAAGCCGTTGGTCCTGGCAAACTAATTACATTAAAGCCATGACTAGTAACATACTCTACTATCTTATACCCTGGGTCACTAATAATAGGAGTACCTCTATCTGTCACAAGACCAATATTATTTCCTTCTTGTAGTTTTGATAATACCATTTCTTTTAAAGAATCTTCATTATGATCATCAGAATGAATAAGTTTTTTCTTAATATTTAATTTATGCAACAGTTCACTAGTAACTCTAGTATCTTCACATAGTAAAAAATCAACCATTTCTAATGTATGAATAGCTCTAAGCGTAATATCTTCCATATTACCCACAGGAGTTGGAATTAAATACAAACTAGGACTATTATCATAACTATTTTGTCTCATAAAAAATCACCTCTACCTTATTCAAACATTTTTAACACTTCATCAGTATAATCACCATTCTGTTTATGAATATATAATGGTGGTAACATTTTTAAACTACTATTTCCCATTTTTCTACCTTCAATAAGCATTAAATTAGATTCACTATTCCCTTTTGGGTAAATAAATTGAATTTTTTTAATTTCGATTCCATATTTTTTAAATTTTTCAACAATTTCAATTAAACGCTCAGTACGGTGAACCATAGCAAAAACACCATTATTTTTTAATAAATATTTAACTAACGATAAAATATCATCTAACTCTATCATTTTTTCATGTCTAGCTATTATTTTATGAATATCATCATTTAAATAACTACTCTCACGATATTTAAAATAAGGAGGATTACACACAATTACATCAAAAGAGTCACCTTCATAAATATCTTTTAATTTTTTCATATCGATATTATAAAGTTGAATTTGATTTTCAAGATGATTATATAAAACACTCTTTGTAGCTAAATCATAACTATCTTTTTGAATTTCAACTCCAATAATAGAAGCTTTTGTTTTAGTAGAAAGAATTAAAGGAATGGGAGCATTACCACAACCTAAATCGAGAATTTTTTTCGTTTTTGGATTAATTGTAACAAAATTAGCTAGTAAAACCGAATCTAAAGAAAAAGTAAACCAGTTAGAATTCTGATAAATTTTCAGATTTTTATAACCAACTAAGTCATTTAAAACTTCCATGTTATACATCAACCTCAACTAATGTTTTATTTTTCGTTTCAACCGTAATCTTTCTCTTAAAAACATTCAAAGATACTACTTTTCCATCAATGCCATTTTCATGATATAGCTGTCCAACACGAGGAAAGTCTTTTTTTAACTCTGAGTAAGTTTGATCTTCATAATTAAGACAACATAATAATCTACCACAAACACCATTAATTTTACTTGGATTTAATGCTAACATTTGATTTTTTGCCATATTAATAGATACGCTATTAAAATTAGTTAAAAAGGTACTACAGCATAAAAATCTACCACAAGGACCAATACCACCAATTTCTTTTGCTTTATCACGAACACCTATTTGTCTTAATTCAATTCTAGTCTTATAAATTTGTGCTAACTTCTTTGCATATTCTCTAAAATCAACTCTAGCATCTGCTAAGAAATTAAATAATAATTGTGTTCGATCAAAATTATAAGTAGCATCAATAATATTCATATTTAAAGACATTTGACTAGCAATTTCTCTAGCTTTTGAAACAGCATTATTAGCATCTTTTTGATTCTTTAAATACTTTTTTTCATCTTCTTTAGTTGCAATACGAATGACATTTTTTAATGAAAAACCAATATCCTCATCTGCTACTTCATAAGTACTAACCACAACTTGTCCATATTGAAGACCTTTTTCTGTCTCTACAATAACATTCATTTTCTTCTTCAAATCAAAATTTTGACTATTAAAAAAATAAGTTTTTCCTTTTCCATTTAAAGCAATTCCGGAAACTTTATACACTATAATCACCCCCTATTAAATTCAATAATAAATTGGTCTAACATCATTGGCATATTTAAATTATAATCTAAACGCTTAATACAAGTAAACAAAACTTCAATCTTAGAAATTATATTTTCAAAAGAATTAGAATTTATAATAATATCTAATATCTCACCAAAATTATAATAAGTTAAATTTTTATATTTTCTGATAGCATTATCATATACTTGAATCATATCATAAAAAACATCACTCCAAAATTCTCTATTTCTATAATCATTTTCAAGTACAATAGGCAAATAACTAATAGAATGTAGTTTTCTTTGTTCTAAGATTTTAATAATCTCACAAGTTTTATCAAAATTTTCTGAAGTTTTCTGGTGATTTCTATTAATGAAAGTATAAATCTGACATCTACTTCTAATTGTTTCTAATACTTTATAACGGTTATCAACTTCAAGAATAGCAATAACATTACCATCTGGTTCTTCCAAAAACTTTAATAAAGAATTGGCTGCCTGCTTATTTAATTTATCAGCTTGTTTTATTAAATAAATACGAGGTCTATTTTGAAAAGAAGTAGTTTTAAATTTTTCCTTTATTTCTAATATTTGATCTTTTTTAATCCAACTACCATCTGGTGATATTACTAAAAAATCAGATAACGAATGATTATCAATTAAATGACATATATTACATTCATTACAACTATCATAATTAGTATAATGGCTTGTACAAAATAGAGTTTTAATAAAAGAAAGAATTAAATCATCTTTCTTCTCATATTGATTTGTTTCTATTAAAAAAGCATGACTAAGTTTATGATTCATAATACTATGCATAACTTGTTCATAAAATAAAGGTTGTTCTTCTTTATAATTATCTAACATATTTATCACCTCAAAAAGCAATCACCAATAATAAAATTAATGATAATAAAGCTGGAAAACCAAGCAAAGTAATAGAAGTTAATGTAATAATATTAATAGGTATCACGAGATTAAAATTACTACCAATTGTATTAAATCCATATAGAATAACAAAACTAAAAAACACTCGTCTTAATAAGTAAAATATTTTTTTAAACATATTATTATCACCTATTAAAAAGTATGACATAATTAAATACTTATTCTACATTTTTTCTATCAACCAATGCTCTTTCTAATGTCATAGCATCAATATATTCCATATCAGCCCCAATTGGAATACCACTAGCTATTTTAGTAATAGAAATATTCATATCACCTAGAATTCTTTTAATATATAAAGAAGTAGTTTCTCCCTCAATACTAGGTTTAAAAGCTAATATAATTTCTTTAAAAGATTCGTTTTTAACTCTATCAATTAGCTTTTCTAACTCAATATCTTCAGGATTTATTCCATCTAATGGAGAAATTAACCCTTTTAAAACATGATATTTTCCTTTGTATAACCCTAATTTTTCAAAAAGAAAAACAGATTTAGGATCTTCAACAACACAAAGAGTATCATCACCACGAGATTTATCATTACAAATATGACAAACATCTAAATCAGTAATACCATTACAAATAGGACATTTATGAATTTTGTTTTTTATATTAGATAAACAAGAAGAAAAAAATTCAACTTGTTCGTCGTCCATATCCATAATAGCAAAAGCAAATCGTTCTGCTGTTTTTTCTCCTACTCCAGGTAAATACTTAAAAGATTCTATTAATTGTTGTAGACTATTAGGATACATAATTACTCCTAAAATAGGCCACCAGGCATCATACTACTATATTTTCCCATTTTTTGTTCTGTTACTTTATCAATTTGTTTAAAAGCATCATTTAAAGCAACTACTAACATATCTTCTATCATTTCTTTATCATCACTAGTAATATCATCATTATCTATAGTAACTTTTGTTACCTCTTTGTTTCCCTTTACAGTAACACTAACAAATGAGCTAGTTCCTGTAAAAGTCATATTGTCGATTTCTTCTTTTGTTTTCATCATATCTTTTTGTAAAGTTTGTGCTTGTTTCATTAAAGCTTGTATATTCATATTTATCTCCTCTTTTCTTAATTAATTGATACCATATCTTCACCAAATAACTCAATAGCCTGTGATTTGATATCACCACTATTACTATTTTGTACTGGTAATGTATCTTTATCACTATCTCTATCAATTGTAACATATTGATAAGGAACATGATTATTCATATTTTGAATATATTTTTCTTTTTCTTGATCCCACTCATCATCAGTTAATAAAGCAACGTCATAATGTTTCTGATAAATTTTTTCTAATAATTTCTGAATTTTTAAAATCATAGAAAATCCCCTATTAATCATGGATTCATAATTAAAAGATAAAATAACTTCTCCAAATCCAACTGCTCTTATCTTACCATCAGATATAAAACAAGCAGCAGCCCCATATTCACTATCTAATGCATAATCATTTAAGGAATTCCATTTAGATTCAAACATTCTTTTCTCATTTTTATCAGCTCTGGCAAAACAATTATTAACAATCATATCATTTATTTTACCATTTTGTACCAAATTATCATCAGAAATTATTTCCCGGGAAATAATTTTACTTTCTAAATGAGAATTATTATCATTAATATCTATTTTTTCTGTATTTTTTGTATCTTCACTACTCTTAGGAATAGATATATCACTTTTAGCTTCTATTTTTTCATTATTTTGTATATTAGCATTCTTATTCATATAATTTAAAAAATAAATTTCCACAATTGTTTTAATATCAGAGCTAAACTTAATTTCTTTTAATAAATCATTTAAAAGAATAGAAAAAGAAATTAAAAAATTAGAATCATATTGAGAATCATTATTAATATAATAATTTATTATTAGGTCTTTACACAAATATAATAAGTCTTGAACAAATAAAACAAAGTCTTTTCCATTATCATATATAGAATCAAGAAAATTAATCGTGTTAGAAATATCACTTGCTTGAATATAATTCAAAAACTGAATTTTTTGTTCTTTGGAAACAATACCATTTACTTTTTCAAAATCATCAATAGTAATACTAGAGTTAGAATATGCATTTAATTTATCTAACATACCAACAGCATCTCTAAGTCCACCATCAGACAAATTAGCTATCATTTCTAATACATTATCTTCAATTCTAATATTTTCAGCTTCACAAATATATTTTAATCTGTTAACAATATTTACATTACTAATTCTATGAAATTCAAAACACTGACATCTTGAAATAATTGTAGTAGGAACCTTATGTAAATCAGTAGTAGCTAAAATAAATATTACATGCTCTGGTGGTTCCTCAAGTGTTTTTAATAAAGCGTTAAATGCTCCAATAGATAACATATGTACTTCATCAATAATATAAACTTTATATTTTAGTTGATTTGGAACTAAGTTAACCTTATTTTTTATTTCACGAATTTCATCTACTCCATTATTAGAAGCAGCATCTATTTCAATAATATCTGGGCAAGATCCTTCATTAATAGAAACACAATTTTCACATTTTCCACAGGCATCTCCATCTTCCAAATTTGTACAATTTACAGCTTTAGCTAAAAGTTTAGCAATTGAGGTTTTTCCAATTCCCCTTGGTCCAGAAAACATATATGCATGACAAACTTTATTGTTTAATAAAGCGTTTTTCAAAATTTGTATTACTACATCTTGGCCAATTACATCATTCAATGTAGACGGTCTATATTTACGATATAAAGCTTGATAGGACATAATTACACCTCCAAAACATACAAGTATATTATAACATTAAAAAAGCAACAATTAGAACAATTATTGCCTTTTTTCTATAAAAAATTTCTTTAAAATTTTAGTACAAGATTCCGATAATATCCCACCCATGATTTCCACAGGTAATCCATAATTCTTATCACGCAAAATACTATCAATAGTACCTTTTTCAGCATAATAAGGTATAGTGCCATATACAATTTTCTTAATTCTAGACTGATTAATAGCACTAGCACACATTGGACAAGGAAATAAAGTAACATATATATCACAATCAATTAATCTCCAATTATGAAGTTTTGCACAGGCTTTTTCAATAGCTATAATTTCAGCGTGCTTAATAGCATTATTTTTAGTTTCTTTTAAATTATGAGCTTTAGAAACTATGATTCCATCTTTAACAATAACAGCTCCTACTGGTATTTCACCTTTTTTAAATGCTTTTTGAGCTTCTTCTAATGCAATCTTCATAAATTTTATATCATCATTCATATAAATCACCTAACAATAAAAAAAGTGCACATAAATATAAAATGTTAAGGCTGCTATCTTCCAATCCTGACCTGGTTCCATCAATATTTATTGCACGTATATATAATAATATATTTTTTCAAAAAAAACAATGTTTCACGTGAAACATTGTAAATTTTTACTTAAATTAAGTTTTTTATGTATCAAAAAGTAATTTTTTTAAATTTTAAGTCAAAAAAACATTAAATATTTGAATATTTTGTATGTTTCACGTGAAACATTGTGGAAAATTATTTCCCGGGAAATAATTTTTAGTATATTATTCATATTTTTTCATAAAAGTGTGAATAAAAATAACTGTTAAATACTAATTAATTTTTTTTAAACATAAATGAAGTTAGTTTCATTATTAGTAGAATCAATTATTAAATTTAATAATTTAATAGAAATGTTGTGATTATTTATTAAATATTAAAATTATATAAAATAATTAACATTACACCACTCCCAACTATTAGCTTACCAGTAAATAAATATAATAATTATTAAATATATCATAAATATTGATTATTACATTTTTATATTTAAAATTTAATATTATGATATCAAAAATTAAATCAATATTATCTATGTTTCACGTGAAACATTGTGGAAAATTATTTTCCGGGAAATAATTTTGATATATATTACGCTATTTTTAGCTTTTTTAAATGAAACTGATGAATATCTAAAACATATATCTTTAATGATTTATTGAATTAAAAATATAATTTATATAAAATATCAACATAATTTATAAATATTTCACATGTTTCACGTGAAACATGTGCATAACTAATCTTTAATAATTGAATAATATATTAGTTATAATTATATATTAAATAGCACTTCGATTACAGACTAAAATTTAAAATAACTTATTTCATTTTAAGATATGATTATAATATTTGAAAATATTGATAATTAATTAAAAAAATAATTATTTGTTTTTAATTATAATAAATAAAATCAAATATATATTTAATACTTATTTAAATGATGTTTTTTAAAATAAATATTATTTAATATTGTAAGTAACAAATTAAATTATAAAAAAAGGTACATAAATTATTTATGTTTCACGTGAAACATTGTGGAAAATTATTTCCCGGGAAATAATTTTTGGTATAATGTTAATAACTTCCCAAAGAATTAATAAAAATAAACTATTGATATTAATTTATTTTCTAAACATAAACAAATTATATTATTTGCTTTATTAATAGAATTAATTATTAAGCATAAATGTTTTAATTACTTATTAAAATTAAGATTATATAAAATGAATATGCAATTCCAACTATTAATTTATTAATATATTTACATAATTATCATTAAATACATTATAAGTATTAGTAATTATATTGATTATGACATTTCTTGATTTAATATTCTAATAAATATTATATATGTTTCACGTGAAACATGTGGAAAATTATTTTCTAGAAAATAATTTTAATGCATATTTACTATTTTTTTAATAAAATTTATGATTTATTAGATTAAAAATAATTACTATCATTAATTAAAACATTAATTAATAATATCTAAATTTTTAAATAATAATCAAATAAAATAAAAAAATATATTTAGTATTTGTTTGAATAGTATTATTTAAAATAAATACTATTTGAACATTGTAGTAATAAACACTAAATAAATTGAAAAAGATACATAAATATCTATGTTTCACGTGAAACATAAAAGAATGTACCTAATCAGATACATTCTCATTATTAACTTCATCATTTACTGAATCTGCTTCCAAATTTTCCTCTTCGTCTTTAATAATAGTAGAAACAGTAGCCACCTTTTGATCATCTTTCAACTTGATAAGTCTAACACCCTGCGTTGCTCTACCTAAAGTAGAAATTTGTTCCATAGACATTCTCATAATAATACCACTGTCAGTAATAATTACAAGATCTTCCTCACCAGTAACAGCTTTTAATGATACTAACATACCATTCTTTTCAGTAACATTTAATGCCTTAACACCTTTGCTACCCCTATGAGTTAAACGATATTCATCAATTGGTGTCTTCTTACCATAACCTTTTTCAGTAACGATCAACACTTGTTCGTTATCAACAATTACTTCTCCACCAACAACTTTAGCATCACCAAGGTCGATACCACGAACTCCAGAAGCTGTACGACCCATAATACGAACTTCGTTTTCCACAAATCTAACCATTCTACCATTAGAAGCACCAATAATAATCTCATTTTCCCCAGTTGTTTTACGAACAGCTATCAATTCATCATCATCTTTTAAACTAATAGCTATCTTTCCACTACTTCTAATATTATCAAATTCAGATAAATCAGTTCTCTTAACAATACCATTCTTCGTAATAAAGAATAAATAATTATAATCATGTTCCTTGGCAGTAAGTGAAATGATTGAATTAATCTTTTCATCTTTTTCCACAGGTAGTAAGTTAACTATTGGCAAACCTTTGCTTTGTCTGCTAAATTCTGGAACCTCATAACCCTTCATTCTATATACTTTTCCTTTATTACTAAAGAATAAAATATAATCATGTGTCTCCATATTAAGCATTTTTTCAACAAAATCCTCTTCATTAGTAGACATACCCTTAATACCTACTCCACCACGATTTTGAGTACGATATTCATCTACTAACATACGTTTAATATAACCTCTATTAGTTAATGTAATTAAAGTGTTTTCAACAGGAATAAGTGATTCATCTTCAATATAATCTATTGCCGTCATATCAATTTTCGTTCTTCTATCATCACCATATTTACGCTTAATTTCAAGCATTTCTTCTTTAATAATACTTAATACTCTCTCTTCAGAAGCTAAAATTGACTTATAATCAGCTATTTTAACTAGTAAATCATTAAGTTCAGCCTCTACTTTTCCACGCTCTAAACCAGTCAAACGGCGTAATCTCATTTCAAGAATACTGTTAGCTTGAATCTCATCTAAACTAAATCTAGACATTAAATTATTTCTAGCCTCATCGTCACTCTCAGCTGCTCTAATAATATGCACAACTTCATCAATATTATCAAGAGCAATACGTAATCCCTCTAAAATATGTACTCTTTCTTCAGCTTTTCCTAAATCATATCTAGTTCTTCTAATAATTACTTCTTTTTGATAATCAATATACTTAGAAATAATATCTTTGATGCCTAAAGTTCTAGGTGTTTGGCCATCTAATACTAAGAAAATAATACCATAAGAAATTTGAAAATTAGTATGTTTATACAACTGATTTAAAATTACTTGAGCATTTGCATCTTTCTTTAAAGTAATCGTAATCTTAATACCATCTTTTAAATCAGTATGATAATCTGAAATACCTTCTATTGTTTTGTTATGAACTAACTCTGCAACCTTATTTTTAAGTTCCATAGTATTAACACCATAAGGTACCTCATCAATAATGATACAACTATGATTACCATGTTCTTCAATAGTAGCTTTACTACGAATCGTAATAGAGCCCCTACCCGTTTCATAAGCTTTCTTAATACCTGAATTTCCAAGAATGATACCACCAGTTGGAAAATCAGGCCCTTTAATATATTCCATCAATCCCATAGTATCAATATCAGGATTATCAATATAAGCAACACAACCATCAATAACTTCACTTAAATTATGAGGTGGAATATTAGTAGCCATACCAACAGCAATTCCCATAGAACCATTTACAAGTACATTAGGAAATCTAGAAGGTAAAACAACAGGTTCCTTTCTCGTTGCATCAAAGTTATCTTCCATATCAACTGTATCTTTATTAATATCTCTTAATAACTCTAGTGATATTTTAGCAAGTCTTGATTCAGTATAACGCATAGCTGCAGCGCCATCACCCTCAATATTACCAAAATTACCATGTCCATCAATTAACATATATCTTTGATTAAAGTCCTGTGCTAAACGTACCATAGCTTCATAAATAGAACTATCTCCATGTGGGTGATAATTACCCATAACTTCTCCGACCGTTTTAGCGCTCTTCTTATGAGGTTTATCTGGTGTATAACCTGATTCATACATAGACCATAAAATTCGTCTGTGAACAGGCTTTAAACCATCTCTAAGGTCAGGTAAAGCACGAGATTTAATAACACTCATTGAATATTCCATAAATGATGTCTTAACTTCATCTACAATATTGTTATGGTCTAATCTATCTCTTTCATGAAAATAACCACTAAAATCACTGTTTGACTTTATCCTATCAATATCATCTTGAGAATTATTATCATTAACACTATTATTAACACTAAAATCACTGTCACCACTAGTGTCATTATCTTGACTGTCATCTTCACTAGCTCTAGCTAATAATTCATTTAAATCATCTTTATTGTCCATACTACGCCTCCCTAAATATCAAGATTTTGCACATAACCGGCATTTTCTTCTATAAACTTTCTTCTAGGGTCTACTTCATCACCCATTAATTTTTCAAATATTGCATCAGCTGCTAAACAATCATCTACTGTAATCTTTCTTAATACTCTTTTTTCAATATCCATAGTAGTTTCATTTAATTCTTCAGCATCCATTTCCCCTAAACCTTTCATACGAGCAATTTCAGCTTTAGAACGCACATTCTCAGGAAGTGTGTTAAGATAATCTGCAAGTTCATCATCATTTAATACATATTTTCTAGTTTTACCATGCATAATTCTATAAAGAGGAGGTTGCGCTGCATACACATGACCAGCTTCTACAATTGGCTTAAAAAAGCGATAAAATAAAGTTAAAAGTAAAACTCTAATATGAGAACCATCAACATCGGCATCAGTCATAATAATAATTTTATCGTATCTAAGTTTAGATAAATCAAAATATTCACCAATACCAGTACCAAAAGCAGTAATAATCGTTTTAATTTCTTCATTTCCTAGTGCTTTATCAAGTCTTGCTTTTTCAACATTTAAGATTTTTCCTCTAAGTGGTAAAATTGCTTGTGTCATAGAATCTCTACCCTTTTTAGCAGAACCTCCAGCACTATCTCCTTCGACTATAAATATTTCAGAAACACTAGGATCTTTACTCTTACAGTCAGATAACTTACCAAAGAAGTTTGTGACAGCTAAATCACTCTTTCTAGTAGCTTCTCTTGCTCTTTTAGCAGCCATTCTAGCATTCCTAGCTAATAATGCCTTATTAACGATAATTTTAGCATCTTCTGGGTTTTCTAATAAAAATCTTTCAAATCCTTCAGAGAAAACACTATCAGCTAAACTTCTAACTTCAGAGTTACCAAGTCTTCCCTTAGTTTGTCCCTCAAATTGAGGATTTGGGTGCTTACAAGAAATAATCATAGTAAGTCCCTCTTTAACATCGTCTTCTTTTAGATTTTCGTCCTTTTCTTTTAACATATTGTTTTTTCTAGCATAATTATTAATCACTCTTGATAAAGCTCTTTTAACGCCATCTTCATGTGTTCCACCATCATGAGTATTAATATTATTCACAAAAGAATAAATATTAGTATTATAAGAAGTATTATATTGCATAGCTACTTCAAAGAATACACCATCTTTTTCACCACTTAAATGAATAATATCTTGATGAATAGGTGTCTTTTCCTGATTAATGAATCTAACATATTCACTAATGCCACCTTCATAAAGGAAAGTTTCCCCAGTAGTATCTTCTAAATCACGATCATCCCTGATATTAATAGATAATCCTCTATTTAAGAAAGCTAATTCACGCACTCTTACTTTTAAAGTCTCATAATCATAAATATCTGTATCAAATATTTCAGGATCTGGTTTAAAAGTAACAGTTGTTCCTGTTCTATCTGGATTACATTCACCAATTACATGAAGAGATTCAACAGTATGCCCACCATTTTCAAAACGAATTTTATGGATTTTACCATTTTTATATACAGTAACTTCTACCCATTTACTAAGAGCATTTACTACACTGGCACCAACTCCGTGAAGTCCACCAGATACTTTATAACCTCCACCACCAAATTTTCCACCAGCATGTAAAACCGTATAAACAGTTTCAACTGTAGAAATTCCTGTCTTAGGGTGAATATCAACTGGTATTCCACGACCATCATCTTTTACAGTAATTGAATTATCTTTATTAATAACTACTTCAATATTATGACAGTATCCAGCTAATGCTTCATCAATTGCGTTATCCACAATCTCCCATACTAAATGATGAAGACCTTTTACATCAGTCGTACCAATATACATACCTGGTCTTTTTCTAACTGCTTCTAGTCCCTCTAAGACTTGAATATCCGAAGCATCATAATGACTTGTTACTTTTTCTTCTGTATCCATATATTATTCCACCTTTTCTGTTATTTTACCGTGGTCAACAATAAAAACTTTAGCCCGATTAATAACTCTTTTTTGAATATTTTTTAAATCAGTTGTTGTGATAATAGTTTGTACATCTTTTGGTATAAATTCTATTAATTTATTTCTTTTTGTAATATCTAGTTCACTAAATATATCATCGAGTAAAAGAATAGGACTAGTCCCCTTCTCTAACCTAAAAAAAGAAACTTCTACTAATTTAAAGGCAATAATTGCTAATCGTTGCTGACCTTGTGAAGCATAATACTTCATATTTTCATTATTTATATAAAAGGAAAAATCATCTCTATGTGGCCCATATAAAGTCATTCCTTGAGCTATTTCTCTCTTTATATTATTTTTTAATTTTGATAAGTATTTTTCTCTAATATTTTCACTATTAAATTCTACTAAATCAAGATTATTTTCATAAACAATATTTAAATTACGAACACCAGCAATTTCAAAGAAAATATTTTCAATCTTCGTATTAATATAATCTAAATATTTTTTACGATATAAGTATATTTGTACTCCTCTATCTACTAATTTTTCATTGATAATATCTAAATATCTAGTATCTGAAAAACCATTAACACTAAGTTGTTTTAAATATTCATTTCTGTTTTTTAAAAGTTTATTATATTCATTTAAATAATTAACATAAAAAGGATATAATTGACTAATTTGAATATTTAATAAATTTCTTCTAATCTGAGGAGAACCTTTAATAATATCTAAATCACTAGGAGAAAACATAATAACATTCATATTAGAAATATAAGAAGCTATTTTCTTAATTTCATTTTTGTTAATGAATACTCTCTTTTTATCTTCTGTTAACTCAATTTTTAATTCTTTTAAAAAATTTTCATCACGAAGCATTCCTTGAATTCTACAAAAATTAGCTTGATTTTTAATAATATTGTTTTCTAATCCCATTCTGTGCGATTTAGTAAGTGCAAGTATATAAATACTTTCTAAAATATTTGTTTTTCCTTGAGCATTATTTCCTATAAAAATATTGATTTTATCACATAGTTTAACTTTTTCACTTTGATAATTTCTAAAATTAGTAACTTCAATTTTTGATAAATACATATAAAACCCCAAAAAAACTCATATTATCACCTTTTATATCTTTTTTGTACTCCTATACCTACATATACATTATACCATAATACAAGGCTAAAAACATAAAAAAAAGAAGTTTTTCTTCTTTTTTTTAGCTATTTTTTACCTTTTTTCTTTCATTCAAAAGAGTATTTAATCTAGAAGCACGCATAATCTGATTTTTTATAGAAGCAACAGAACATTTACAGATAATTCTTTTACCATTTTTAAATTCCACATATGTAGTACCATTTTTTTCATAAACATCTTTTATCCACTTTAAAGATAACCATACACAGTGTTTATCTTCTGGTGAAGCAATCGGAAAAAAAATTAAATCTGAGCTTTCTTCAACAATTACAGGCACCTTATAATTAGCCCCTAATATTTTTTTACTTCCATCTACTCTTCCTGTATAACTACTACCAAAATATCTACAGGAATAATCCATTACTTCATAAGCAGAATCATTAATAAAATATTCATTTTCTGTTTCAATAACTCTAGTTGCATTCTTATTTACTCCCATAACAGCAGCAGTATCTTCATTTACTTCGTAATTTTCCATAATAATCTCCCCCTACAATTTCTAATAAAATTGTGAGGCTTACTATAACAGACAACTATGTCGAAAAAAGTAGAAAGAAGGAAAAAATAATAATTTATGATTAATATGTTCTAATTGGTAATACTAATTGTGTTAAACCTTCGTCTTTTTTAGATTTTAAAATAATAGGTTTTACTTCTCCAACAAAAGAAATTTCTACTTGTTCATCATCAAATGATTTTAAAGCTTCCATCATATATTTAGCTACAAATGATATTTTTAAATTTTCACTGTTATCTTTTTCTATATTCATTTTTTCTTCTACTCTACCTATTTCAGCAGAACTACTTCTAACAAATAGTTTATTACCATTAATTTCAAAAGTAACGATATTTTTTTCTTTATCACTAGTTAAAATACTAGCACGATCGATTACATTATATAATTCATTTACATTTACTTTAATAGATAACATAAATTCATCAGGTAATAAATTAGCTGTATTAGGATAAGTTCCATTAATTAATCTAGATTGAAATAAAATATTTTGGTATTTAATTAATACTTTATTATTAAAGATATGTAATTCAATATTATCTTCACTATCGTCCATAATCTTGATAAATTCTAATAAATTCTTACTAGGGATAACGATATTATAATTTTCTTCTACAGCATTACTTAATGTTAATAACTTTCTAGCTAAACGATAACTATCTGTAGAATTACATTCCATGGTATTACCTACTATTTTAAAGTTAATACCAGTTAAGATTGGTCTAGATTCATCTGTAGAAGATGCAAATGATGTTTGAGAAATAATACCTCTAAAATCACGACCAGCTAAAATTAAAGGATTTTTACTTAATTCTAAATTAATAGCAGGATATTCATTTTTATCAATACCATTTAAATTAAATTCACTATTATCAGTATAAATAGTAATTTTTAGTTCATCTATTACTTCTATATTAATAAATTCATCTGGTAATTTTCTAACGATATCAAGAATGTACTTTCCCTGAATAATAATACTACCCTCTTTTTCAATTTCCATTTCTTCTGTTTTATCAATAAATACTTGAATGGTAATATCATTATCACTAGCTGTTAACATTAATCCTTTTTCTGTTAAATCAAATTTAATTCCAGCAAGTACTGGTACTAAATTTTTAGTAGATAAAGCTTTAGATACTTTATTAAGTCCATCTAATAATATTTCCTTTTTAATTTTTAATTTCATATTTAATTCCTTCTTTCTTATTATCTATTATTATTATTACTGTGGAAAATGTGGAAAACTTCTTATTTACTTTATTTTATCACATATTTTTAAAAAATAGGTTGTGGAAAACTTTTTGATTTTTTAAACTTTATCCACATCATACTATTTCTTTCTTTAATTTTTCAATAATATTAGCTAATTCTTTATTTGTTAAAACTTCTTTTTCAATCTTTTCTACAGAGTGCATTACTGTTGAATGATCTTTTCCACCAAAGTCTATTCCTATTTTAGGAAATGATTCATTAGTAAGTTTTCTACATAAATACATAGCTACTTGTCTTGGAAATGCTAGATTTGAGCTTCTTTTTTTTGATTTTAAATCTTCAACTGATACTTGAAAATATTCTGCTACAATTCTTTGAATTCTATTAACACTATTTTTTTCACTATATCCTTTGTTTACAAAGTCTTTTAACACATCAACTGCTAAATCTAGTGTAATTTCAGCACCACCCATAATTGTGGAATACGCAAGTAGTCTCGTAATAGAACCCTCCAGGTGTCGTACATCACTTCCTACATTAGAAGCAATATATTCAATGACATCATCAGGAATATTTTTATTAATAGACTCCCCTATTATCTTTTTCTTAATAATAGCTACTCTTAATTCAAAATCTGGTGGAAAAATATCAGCTGTTAATCCCCAACAAAACCTAGTCCTCAAACGGTCTTCCAAAGATTTTAAATCATCTGGCGATCGGTCTGATGAAATAATAATTTGTTTATTTTCATCATATAACTTAGTAAAAGTATTAAAAAATTCGTTTTGTGTTTGTGGTGCACTTTGAAAAAATTGAATATCATCAACGATAAGTACATCAACATTTCTATATTTATTTTTAAAATAAGATACATAATCAAAATTTTTACCGTATTCATCTTTTTTATTAATTCCTAAAAAGTCTGTAATGAATTGGTCACTTGTCACATATAAAACTTTTTTACTAGAATGTTCTGTAATATAATTACCAATTGCGTGCATTAAATGCGTTTTTCCTAATCCACTATTTCCATATATAAATAAAGGATTATATAGTACTCCAGGATTTTCAGCTACTTCTAAAGCAGCAGCCTGAGCAAATTTATTAGTATTACCAACAATAAAGTTTTCAAAAGTAAATTTCTTATTTAAATTAGAACAAAAATTAGTATTTTCAAAATGATGAATGGTATTAGTTTCTTTATTATTTTGAGTATACATAGGACTGATAGGATTATTATCTTCTTGATTATTCTTTAAATAATCAATTTCTTCCTGTGTATAAAACTCAATATCAACATTATCTCCTACTACATTACTAAGATTATTAACGATTAAATCATAATATTTAGTAGTTAAATGCTTTTTATACATTGCCATTGGAACAATAATTTTACAAACACCATTACTATATTCATAAAGTTCAGTATTTTTAAACCAAGTCTCAAAAGACAGAGGATTCATTTCGGTTTTTATGCTGTTTAAAAAATTAGACCATATTATTTTTACATTCACCTATTATCACCCCTAACTCCAGTTAATTCAAAATTGCAAGTCTTATTTTAACTTAAAACTGTGGAAAAATAAATAGGTATTTTTGTATTTTTTCTAATTCACAATTAATCCACAACTTTTTCCACAACTAAAATACATATAGAATAAGATAAATACAAACTTTTCCACATTTTAAAAAAAATTAAATTCACAGTGTGAAAAAAGTTTTAAACAGTGCTGTGGAAAATGTGGAAAACTATGAAAATGGACCAATTTTAAATAATTTTCCGGAAATAATTGACAAAACTATCAAAATCTTATTATAATAATGGAGATTTTATGTCTGGAGGTGGAATGAATGAAAAGAACTTATCAACCAAATAATCGTAAAATGAAAAAAGCCCATGGATTTTTTTCAAGAGTTAAAGGTAATGTATTAAAGAAAAGAAGAGCAAAAGGCCGTAAAAGATTATCTAAATAAAAATACCACGAATAGTGGTTTTTTTTGCTTTTTAAAGAAATAGGTGAAAAAATGAAAAAAAATAATATTGTAAAAGAAAGTAAAGATTTTGAAAAAGCAATTAAAAGAGGTAAATTTTATAAAAATAATTTATATATTATATATGTAATTGATAACGATTATAATAATTATCGCTTTGGAATATCAGTGGGTAAAAAGATTTCAAACAAAGCTGTTATTAGAAATAAATTAAAACGAAGATTAAAAAATATTATTGATAAATATCAAAATTTATATCAAAATCATAAAGATTATATTATAATAATGAAAAGAAGTTGTTTAGACAAAAGCTATCAAGAACTAGAAAGCAGCTTTCTTGAAATAATGAAGAAAATAACAGTAAAGGAGAATTAAATGAAATCAAAAAAAGGAAAGATATTAATAGTTTTTCTATTATTACTAACATTAACAACAGGTTGTACGAAAACATTAAAAGATACAAATAAAAAGGTAGTAACTAATCCTGAAACAGGACAGAGTTTAACAGAAAATATTTTATGCCAACCAGAAAACAAACAAACGATTAAAACTTATGAAAAAAATGGAGTAGATTTATCAAAATATCCAAAATGTAGTGAATTTAAAATCACTAGTGGTGGCTATGAAGGTTTATGGGATAGTATTTTTGTAAAACCACTTGCTTTTGTAATTTTATGGTTTAATAAATATGTAAATAGTGCAGCATTAGCATTAATTATCACAAGTATTATTATTCGTTTAATTGCTTACCCAATCACGAAAAAAACAGCTATGCAGTCAGAGTTATTAAAAAAAGCTCAACCAGAATTAGAAAAACTTGAAAAAAAATATGCAAATAAAACAGATCAAGAATCTATTATGAGAAAAAGTCAAGAAATGACTATGATTTATAAAAAGTATAATATAAATCCAATCTCAGGTTGTATATATGGATTTATTCAACTCCCATTATTTATTGCCTTCTTAGAAGCAATTAACCGTGTGCCAGCTTTATTTGAAGAAACTTTCTTAGGATTACAACTTGGTACAACCCCATCAATTGGTTTATTAAATCAAGGAAACTTCTTATATATTATTTTAATTTTATTAGTTGGATTAACAACATATTTTTCATTTAGTTTAAATAAAACAACAGCTCAGTCTGAAAATGATCCTATGAAAAATATGACTACAATGATGACAATTATGATCCTAGTAATGGGCTTCTTTATGCCAGCAGCTTTATGTATTTATTGGATTACAACTAACTTATTTACAGTAGCCCAAAATTTAATTGTAAAAAGGAGTAAGAATGATGTTAGTAAGAAATAGATATAGTGGTAAAACTAAAGAAGAAGCAATAAACAATGCAAAAATTGCTTTGCAAGAATTAGAAAAAGACTTATACATTAAAGAAATAGAAGTAAAAAATAGCCTTTTTAATAAGAAAGTAGAAATAGAAGTTATTAGACATGACGATGTAATAGAATATATTAAGGAATATTTAAAAGAATTAATAAAAAACATGGGTCTTACTTGTAACTTAGAAGTAAAAAAGAGAGAAAATGGAGTAAACATTACAGTAATTTCTGATAATAATTCTATTTTAATTGGTAAAAATGGTAGAACATTAAATGCTTTAAATCAATTATTAAAACAAGTATTATTTAATGAAATAGGAGAGTATTTTCCATTTAATCTAGACATTGGAGAATATAAAGTAGAGCGTGAACATAAATTAGAATCTCTTGCTAAGCGTACTGCTAGAGAAGTAGCTATTTCAAAAGTAGAAGCAAAACTAGATCCAATGAATTCTTATGAAAGAAGAATTATTCATACTGCTTTAGCAGATAATAAAAAAGTAATTACAGAAAGTGAAGGCGAAGAACCTAATCGCTATGTAGTTATTAAACCAAAGGAAGATGAATAATCTTCTTTTCTTTTTATAAAAAAAATGGTAGTATATGCTATATAAAAGAGGTGTTACTATGAATGATACAATTGCCGCTATTTCAACTACTTTAGGAGTAGGTGCTATTTCTATTATTAGAGTAAGTGGAAATGATGCCATAAAAATAGTAAATAAGATATTTAAAGGTAAAAATTTAGAAAAAGTAGAAACGCATACCATTAACTATGGACATATTGTAGATAAAGATGAAATAATAGATGAAGTATTAGTATCAGTTATGAAATCTCCTAAAACTTTCACAACAGAAGATGTCGTAGAAATTAATTGCCATGGAGGTATTTCTACTACCAATAAAGTTTTGGAACTTTTATTAAATAATGGGGCAAGACTAGCAGAACCTGGTGAATTTACAAAAAGAGCTTTTTTAAATGGCAGAATAGATTTAACTCAAGCAGAATCTGTAATGGATTTAATTAATTCTAAGAATGAATCTAAAAGAAAAGTAGCCATCAAAGGTTTAAATGGTTATGTTAGTAATATTATTAGAAATTTAAGACAAGAAATACTAGAATTACTTGCATCAATTGAAGTAAATATTGATTACCCAGAATATGAAGATGCAATTGTGATGACTAATGATATCGTAAAGCCAAAGATTACTGAAATAAAAGAAAAATTAACTAAAATTATTAATGAATCTGAAAACGGTAAGATTCTAACTAGTGGTATTAAAACTATCATTATTGGAAAACCAAATGTAGGAAAGAGTAGTATTTTAAATAGATTATTAGATGAAGAAAAAGCAATTGTTACTGATATTGAAGGAACAACTCGTGATACAGTTGAAGGTTCTATTACGATTAATGGTGTGTCTTTAAATATTATCGATACAGCTGGTATTCGTGAAACAGAAGATATTGTAGAAAAAATAGGGGTAGAAAAGAGTTTAAGTTTAATTAATGAAGCTGATTTAATTGTTATTGTTTTAAATAATAATGAAGAATTAACAGAAGAAGATAAGAAAATACTAACTGCTTGCAAAGATAAAAAGGTAATTGTTGTTATTAATAAAAGCGATTTAGAAAGAAAAATAAATTTAGATGATATTAAATATCAAAATATTGTTTATACAAATACAATTGATTTAAATGGTATCAATTCTTTAAAAGAAAAGATAGTAGAATTATTTAATTTAAATGAGCTTGAACAACAGGATTATACTTATCTAAGTAATGTAAGACAAATTTCACTAGCAAAAGATGCATATCAAATTTTAGAAGAAGTAGATAATGGCATAAAAAATGAAGTTCCAGTCGATATGATAGAAATTGATATTAAGCGTGCTTGGAAAAAGCTTGGTGAAATAATAGGTGAAACTTACACAGAAGAATTAATAGACCAACTATTTAGTCAATTCTGTTTAGGTAAATAAAACTATAAAAAGTGTTATACAAATACAAAAATCATAATTTAAGGTCAAAAATTATTTCCCGGGAAATAATTTTTTTCTATTTCTACTAAAAAAATTAGAAATATAGTGTATAATAATTCCAGAAAAAAGAGGAAGTGTATCAAAATGGAATATGATATTATCGTTGTAGGTGGAGGTCATGCTGGTTGTGAAGCATCACTATCATCAGCTCGTCTACATAATAAAACTTTATTAGTAACAGGAAATATAAAAAATATAGCTGATATGCCATGCAATCCATCAATAGGTGGACCCGCAAAAGGAATTATTGTAAGAGAAATAGATGCCTTAGGTGGTGAAATGGCTAATAATATTGATCATAGCTGTCTACAAGTTAAAATGTTAAATACAAAAAAAGGCCCAGCTGTAAGAGCATTAAGGGCACAGGGTGATAAAATTACTTATCCAAAAGCTATGCTAGAAACTATGAAAAATCAAGAAAATCTAGAGATTAAAGAATCACTAGTAGAAGACTTAATCGTAGAAGGTAATAAAGTAAAAGGTGTAGTTTTAGAAAACGGAGAAAAGATTTATGCCAAAGCAGTAGTTCTAACAACAGGAACATACTTAAAAGCAGTTATTCTAAGAGGAGCTAAAAAAACAGTTAGTGGTCCACACGGTGAAAGACCATCTAAATTTTTAAGTGATAAACTAAGAGAGTATGGATTTACGATTCAAAGATTAAAAACAGGAACTCCTCAAAGAATAGATAAAAATAGTATTGATTATTCAAAAACCAGTCTAGAACCAGGTGATAGCGTTCCACATACTTTCTCATTTGATAACACACCACTTTATAAAGTAGAAGACCAAGTACCATGTCATCTAATCTATACAACGAAAGAAACACATAAAATTATTATGGATAATCTAGAAAAATCAAGTATGTATGGTGGTTATGTAGAAGGAATTGGTCCTAGATATTGTCCTTCTATAGAAGATAAAGTAGTTCGTTTTAAAGATAAAGAAAGACATCAACTATTCCTAGAACCAGAAAGCTTGTATTATGATGATATTTACATTCAAGGTTTTTCAACTAGTATGCCAGAAGAAATTCAAGATTTAATGGTTCATAGTTTGCCAGGTTTAGAACATGCCAAAATATTAAAATATGCCTATGCTATTGAATATGATGCTATAGACCCTCTACAATTAAAGCAGTCACTTGAAACAAAAGTACTTGAAAATCTATTTACAGCCGGACAAATAAACGGTACAAGTGGTTACGAAGAAGCAGCAGGGCAAGGATTAATAGCTGGTATCAATGCATCTCGCAAGATTCATAACCAAGAACCATTAATTCTTAAAAGAAATGAAGCTTATATTGGTGTATTAATTGATGATTTAGTAACAAAAGGTACCAAGGAGCCATATCGTATGTTAACATCTCGTGCTGAATATCGTCTATTACTTCGTCATGATAATGCTGATTTAAGATTAAGAGAATATGGTCATGAAATAGGTTTAATAACAGAAGAAAGATATCAAAAGTTTTTAAAAAAGAAAACACAAATTCAAGAATTAATTAATTTATTAAAAGAAAATAAAATCACTCCTACAAAAGATACCAATGAGTATTTAACTAGTATTAATTCAACTAAGTTATTAGATGGTATTACATTATATGAATTATTAAAAAGACCAGAAATAACATTTACTAACATAAAACACTTTATAGATATTAACTATAGTGATGAAGTAGTAGAACAAGTTGAAATAATGGATAAGTATGAAGGTTACATTGTAAAAGCAAATAGGGAAGCAGAAAAAATGTTAGACTTAGAAAAATTAAAAATACCAGAAGATATAAACTATGATAATGTTCATAATCTAGCTAGTGAAGCAAGACAAAAATTAACCCAAGTAAGACCAACTACTATTGCACAAGCTTCTCGTATTAGTGGTGTTAATCCTGCTGATATTTCTATATTAATGGTTTATTTAAAAAAGGAAAAAAGAATATGAATTTAGATTTATTTATAGAAGAAACAAAAAAATTAGGTATAGAATTAACCAGTCAACAGTTAGAAAAATTAAATCAATTTTATGAATTATTAATTTTATGGAATCAAAAAATGAATCTAACTAGAATAATAGAAAAAGAAGATGTTTACTTAAAACATTTCTATGATAGTCTAACACTTAGTAAAGTAATAGATTTAAAACAAGACTTAACTTTATGTGATGTTGGTAGTGGTGCTGGATTTCCAGGAATTGTTTTAAAAATTTGTTTTCCTAATTTAAAAATAACTTTACTAGACTCTCTTAAAAAAAGAGTAAATTACTTAAATGAAATAATAAAAGAATTGGATTTAAAAAATATAGAAGCTATTCATACTAGAGCAGAAGATTATGCCAAACAAAATCGTGAAAAGTTTGATATTGTAACAGCAAGAGCAGTAGCTAATCTTAAAATATTATCAGAATTATGTATTCCAATGGTAAAAGTAAATGGTTTATTTATTGCAATGAAAGCAAATATTGAAGAAGAAATTGAAAATAGTACGGAAATATTAAAAAAATTAGATAGTAAAATAGAAAAAATAGAAACCTTCTATTTACCAATTGAAAATAGTATTCGTAATATTATTATGATTCAAAAACAAAAAACAACTAATAATTTGTATCCAAGAAGAATAGAAAAAATGAAATAAAAATAAAAATAATAAGAAGTCAAAACGCCTAAATTTGACTTTTTTTCTTGTAAGAGTGTAAAATTATGCTATAATGTTTATAGAATAAAAGAGTAGAAAGAATGAAAAGAGGGTAATTATGGATAGAGAAGTTGTAGACTTATACCTAGATGATATTATTCCTAACCGTTTTCAACCACGTGAAGTTTTTAATGAAGAAGCATTGAGAGAACTATCAGCTTCTATTAAAGAACATGGAGTAATTCAACCAATTATTGTTAGAAAAATTGGCGATAAATATGAAATTATAGCTGGAGAAAGAAGATATAAAGCATCTACTATGGCTGGATTAACTAAAATTCCTGCTATTATTAGAAATTTAGATGATAAAGAGGCTTCTAAAGTAGCATTACTAGAAAACTTACAAAGAAAAGACTTATCAGCAATAGAAGAAGCAAGAACATATCAAAAAATTTTAGAATTAGACTCTATGACACAAGAAGAATTAGGTCGTACTATGGGAAAATCTCAAGCAGCTATTGCCAATAAAATGCGTTTATTATCTTTACCAGATGAAGTACAAGAAGCATTATTACAAGATAAAATATCAGAACGCCATGCTAGAAGTTTATTAAATCTAGATACTAGTGAAGAACAAATCACAATGTTAAGAAAAATTATTTCAAACCGTATGACTGTAAGAGAACTTGATAATGAAATTAGAAATATAAAAGGAGAAGTTACTAGTCCATCTGTTATGGCACAAGATAATATTGCAATTGTTGAAGAAAGTGGTCCTAAAGTAGAAGTTAGTAAACCAGACATAAATCCTATTATTAGTGAACCTAAAGAAGAAGAAAATGATGATGATTGGTTTAATATACCATTACCATCTCCTAACCCTATTGAAAGTTTAGAGGAAGATGAAATAGAAGAAGAACCAGTTAAGATTGTGAATGTAGAAAGACCAAAACAACCTGAGTCAGATTTTAAAATGATAGATGAATTATTAAAATCTACTAAGACATATAGTTTAGAAGATATCGTTCATGAATTAAAGAATGTAGTAGAGAAGTTTAATAAAAAAGGATTCCATTTAAATTTAGAAGAAAAAGACTTCGAAAACAATTATCAAGTCATCATTAATATTGAAAAAGATAAATAAAAAGTAGAAGTTCTACTTTTTTTTTCGAAAAACATTTCATAATTAACTATTATTTGTTAAAATAGAATGGTACAAAAGAAAAGGTGGTAGTATGGGGAAGATAATTTCATTAGTAAATCAAAAAGGTGGAGTAGGAAAAACAACAACAAGTATTAATCTTTCTGCATCACTGGCATATTTAGGAAAAAAGGTATTATTAATAGACCTTGACCCACAGGGTAATACAACGACAGGGGTAGGTATTAATAAAGGCGATATTACAAATAGTGTACATGAGGTATTAACTGGTAAATGTGAAATAACAGAGGCAATTATTAAAACTAAATACAAAAATCTTTATGTTTTACCAGCAACAATTAACTTAGCTGGATTAGATATGGAATTAATAGAAAAGAGTAAATCAAGTCAAGGATTTGCCAAAAATGCACAGTTAAAAACTTACTTAGATCCTATTAAAGACTTATTTAATTACATTATTATTGATTGCCCACCATCACTAGGACTAATTACAACCAATGCTCTAACAGCATCAGATTCTGTAATTATTCCTGTTCAATGTGAATTCTTCGCTCTAGAAGGTATTACTCAATTATTAAATACTATTATGTTAGCACAGAAAAATTTAAATCCAAACCTTGATATTGAAGGTGTTTTACTAACAATGTTAGATTCAAGAACTTTATTAGGGTTAGAAGTTGTAGAAGATATAAGAAGATTCTTTAAAGAAAGAGTATACAACACTATCATTCCAAGATTAATAAAGTTAACAGAAGCTCCTTCACATGGAAAACCAATATTAGCTTATGACCCAAAACATAGGGCAACAGAAGCTTATATAAATTTAGCAAAGGAAGTGATTGCAAGAAATGGAGACATCTAGAAGAAAAGCTCTAGGTAGAGGCCTAGAAGAATTATTCAATAATGAACCAATGGATTATGAAAAAATAGAAGAAAAAATAGTAGAGACAGCTAACAATGAAGAAATTGTAGAAATTCCTTTATCAGAATTAAGAAGTAATCCTTATCAGCCTAGAAAAAACTTTGATGATAATGCTCTACAAGAATTAGCAAATTCTATTAAAGAACATGGCGTATTTCAACCAATTATTGCTAAAAAAAGTATCAAAGGCTATGAAATAATAGCTGGTGAACGACGCGTAAAAGCATCTATTCTAGCCGGAAAAACTACGATACCTGCTATTATTCGTGATTTTTCAGATCAAGATATGATGGAAATAGCTCTTTTAGAAAACTTACAAAGAGAAAATCTAAATGCTTTAGAAGAAGCAATGGCTTATAAAAAGTTATTAGATGAATTACATTTAACCCAAGAATCTCTTGCTGAAAGATTAGGAAAAAGTAGAAGTCATATCACAAATATGTTAGGATTATTAACATTACCAGAAGAAGTAAAAGATATGATTATGGACGGAAAAATTTCTATGAGTCATGCCCGTGTCCTAAGTAAAATAGATAACAATGAGAAAATAAAAGAATTAGCTGATAAAATCATAGTAGATGGCCTAAGTGTTCGTGAAATAGAAGATTTATCACATACAGATACAACGATTGAAAAGAAAAATACACAAGTAAGACATGATACGAATCGTAATGAGTATAAGGTAATAGAGGAAGAATTATCTGAGAAATTAGGAACAAAAGTAAAAATTAAAAATAATAAAATGGAACTATATTTTGCTAATTCTAACGATTTAAATAGAATCTTAGAAATTATAGGACTAGATAACTAATGTTAGAAAAATTTTTAATTCCTCAGGTATATTTACCAATCATATATATATGTGTAGCTATTTTAATCAATGGTATCTTAGTTAATATTGTAGAAAAAGTAGTTGCCAAAAAACAAGAAAACTTTTCCAAAAATAGCTACGCCTATAAAAAATCAGAAACTTTTAAAGTGCTATTAAAAAATATCACAAAATATACTGTTATTATATTTTTAATTCTAGCAATATTGACAGTATACGGTGTTGATGTTACATCTGTATTAGCAGGATTAGGAATTGTAGGAGTTGTTTTAGGATTTGCTTTACAGGATTTAGCAAAAGATATTATTGCTGGATTTAGTATTATTTTTGAAAATCAATATGCTATTGGTGATACAATTTCTATTAATGGCTTTAAAGGAGAAGTTATTTTTCTAGGATTAAAAACCACAAAAATTAAAAATTATGAAGGCCAAGTAAAAATAGTTGCTAATCGTAACGCTACTGAAGTAATTAATTATAGTATGGAAAACTCTTTAGCAATTGTTGATATTGATGTAAGCTACGAAGAAGATAATGAAAAAGTAGAAAAAGTATTAACAGAACTTGCAACAGAATTAACGAAAACTTTACCTAAACTAAAAGGTAAAGTAGAATTATTAGGTATTCAAGAATTAGCATCTAGCTCTGTGAAATATCGTATGATTGCTCCTACAGTTTCAATGGAACATTTTGAAATAGAAAGAAAAATCAGAAAAGAAGTAAAAGAAAGATTGGATAAAGAAAATATTAAAATTCCATATCCACAATTAGAGGTGCACCATGGAAATTAAAGAATACAAACTAGGTGATAAAGTTATCATGAAAAAAGGTCACCCATGTGGTGCTAATCTTTGGGAAATTGTAAGACTAGGTGTAGATATAAAAATAAAATGTCTAAATTGTGGAAGAATCGTTATGATACCAAGAATCGAATTTAATCGAAAATTAAAAAAAGTAGAAAGTAGTGAAATTTAGTCTATGAGAGAGAAGAAAAAATTAAAGCTGAAGAAGTTTTACTTACATCCAGTAACTACCTTTATTTTATTAACTTTTTTAGTAATGATACTAAGTGGAATTTGTTCTTTATTTCAAATGCAAGCTACTTATTCAACTTTAAATCCCACTACTGGTGAATTAGAAAAAACATTAGTTACAGTAGAAAATTTATTTGGATTTAATGGTTTAAAATATATCATAAGTAATGCTGCTAAAAATTTTATAAGTTTTACAACATTAAGTACCTTGTTAATATCATTAATAGGCCTAGGAATTGCGCAAGCAACAGGATTAATAGATACTTTTATTAAAAGAGTATTAGTAAAAATTGATAATAAAAAAATAACCTTTATAATCATTTTCCTAGCAACTATTTCTAGTTTAATCAATGATGTTGGTTATGTAATTTTAATACCAATTGCGGCTCTAGTATTTCTAAAAAATAATAGAAACCCAATTGCTGGTATAATAGCTGCCTTTTGTGGAGTAGCATTTGGTTATGGAGTAACCGTTTTTGTTGGCTCTATGGAAGTAAATTTGGTTTCTACTACTGAAATAGCGGCAAGATTAATAGATAAATCTTACCATGTAGCCTTAACATCAAATTTAATTATTATTATAGTAACTTCTATTATTTTATCAATTGTTGGTACAATCATTATAGAAAAAATAATTATTCCTAAATTAGGTAGATATAAAGATACAAACGATTTGGCACGAACTCATGAAATAGAAATAATTGAAAGTGTTGAAGAAGCAGAACAAAGAAAACTAGCAGAAGAAATTCATGAAAAAAAAGGCATGAAATATGCAATGATAACATCTATCATCTTTGCTTTATTCTTTATTTATTCTTTAATTCCAAATTTACCATTTTCGGGAATGTTACTAGATATGACTGAGTATACCTATCTAGATCAAGTATTTGGTGCCAATTCTTATTTCCAAGATGGATTTACTTATATGGTATCTCTATTCTTTATTGCAACAGGAATTGCTTATGGAATAGGTGCTAAGACCATAAAAAATGATAAAGAGTTATTAGTAGATTCTAGTAAATATATGGTAGAAGTTACGGCTCTAATACCAATGGTATTCTTTGCTACTCAATTTATAGCAGTTTTTAGAAAAACAAATATTGCGACAATTTTAACAGCATGGTCTGCTAACCTGATTAACAGTTTAAACTTTTCAGGAATTCCATTAATTATTATGGTAGTGATAATTTTTGCTATAGTTAACTTATTTAATACAACGCCAACTGCTAAATGGACCATATTAGCTCCAATTGTAGTCCCTAAATTAATGCAAGCTAATATTTCTCCAGAATTCAGTCAATTTATATTAAGAGCAACAGATTCTATGACCAAAGGTATTACGCCACTTTTAACTTATTTCGTTATTTTTGTAGGTTATTTAAATATTTATAATTCTAATAAAAGAAGACCAATTACTATAGGTAGAGCACTTAAATTAATTACACCATACTGTATAATTATTAGTCTAGTTTGGCTAGCTATTATCTTATTATGGTATGTAACAGGTTTACCAATTGGCACTCATATATATCCAACACTATAAAGGCAACAGTTGTTGTCTTTTTCTATGAAAAGTGTTAAAATATAAAACATAAAATTAATTGAGAGGAGATTATTATGGGATTAACGGCTGGAATCGTTGGACTACCAAATGTAGGAAAATCAACATTATTTAATGCAATTACCAAAAAAAATATCTTAGCTGCCAACTATCCTTTCGCAACTATCGAACCAAATGTTGGAGTAGTTACTGTACCAGATGAGAGATTAGATATCTTAAATGATATGTATCAACCTGCTAGATTAATACCAACAGCATTTGAGTTTACAGACATTGCGGGCTTAGTAAAAGGAGCTAGTCAAGGAGAAGGATTAGGTAATAAATTTTTATCACATATTAGAGAAACAGATGCTATTGTTGAAGTAGTAAGATGCTTTGAAAACAGTGATATTATTCATGTAGAGGGAAAAGTAGATCCAATTCGTGATATTGAAATTATTAATTTAGAATTAATACTTGCTGATTTAGAAAGTATTGGTAATCGAATAGAAAAAATCGAAAAGAAAGCAAAAGCAGGAAAAGATAAAGATGACTTAGTCGAATTAGAGGCTTTAAAGAAAGCAAAATCAGCACTTGAGAAAAATCAGTCACTAAGAATGGTTGACTTTACGAAAGAAGAAAAATTAGCGATAAAGTCTTATAACTTTTTAACATTAAAGCCAATTATTTATATGGCTAATATCAATGAAGAAGAAGTATCAACTGAAGATAACGAATATGTAAAAAAAGTAAAAGAATATGCTGCTTTAGAAAATGCTAAAGTAATAAAAGTATGTGCTAAAATTGAAGAAGAGTTAAGCCAATTAGATGATAATGATCACAAAGAAATGCTATTAGCTTTAGGAATTGAAATGAGTGGTTTGGATCAATTAATTAAAGCAACCTATGATTTACTTGGATTAGCTACTTATTTTACAGTAGGAACTGATGAAGTAAGAGCATGGACTTTTAAAAAGGGCATGAATGCAAAAGAATGTGCTGGTATTATTCACTCTGACTTTGAAAAAGGTTTCATTAGAGCAGAAGTAATGTCTTATGAGGACTTAATAAAATGTGGAAGTGAATTAAAAGTAAAAGAAGCAGGTCGTGCTAGATTAGAAGGAAAGGATTACATTATGCAAGATGGTGATATTTGCCATTTTAGATTTAATGTATAAGCTAAGTATGGAATTAGGATTACACAATATAAAATATGAAAAAAATTTTGATGGGGAAACATTAACTATGTTTGTTTCAAATAATCAAGAACCATTAGGAATAATTCAAATAGAAAAAGAGTTAATTGATTTTGAAGACATTGATTTTGATAAAGTAGATTTAGATAGTTTATTAAAAACAGTTGAAAAAGACCCTAGTTATTATTCCCAAAAAGAACCTTTTTCTCAAACAATAATGATTGAAACATTCTCTAAAAAAGATCAATTAACAGATTCTATCAAAACAATTCAAAATGATCATAATAATGTGTTAGCTCAAATATCTAATTATCTATCAACATTAACTGGAATAAAGCCAACTTTTATTAGAAATGATGATCAAGATGATATAGCTACTAGTGTAGATTTTAGTGCTCGTGTTTCTACTGATTATGATATAATAAAAAGGGTAATTGAAAACTTAAATATGAAGAATATTGACTATGAGGAAGAAATAAAATCATTTCACAGATAAAAAGGAGAGAAAAAATGGAAAATAAAGTATATTCAAAAGTTTATTTTTGGTTATTTATTGGTTTATTAGTAACTTTCTTGACAGGAATTTATACAGCTACCAATAAAGATGCACTAGCAGTAATCTTTACACAAGGTTTTTACTGGATATTTCTTTTAATAGAATTAGGTCTTGCAATATTCCTATCTGCTAGAATACATAAAATGCAGCCAACTACTGCTAAAATTAGTTATTTACTATATACCTTCTTTAGTGGGTTAACATTTTCATCTATATTTATAACTTATAAATTAGAATCTATTATTTTAGTATTTGCTATCACATCAGTTTTATTTTTAATCTTTGCCGTTATTGGCTACTTTACGAAAATAGATTTAAGTAAAATAGGAACTTTCCTATTAATGATATTAATTGGTGTAATAATCTGTACGATAGTAAATATATTTTTACAGAATTCCACTTTTGATTTAATATTATCTATTATTTGTATCGTTGCATTCTTAGGTTTTGTTGCTTATGATGTTCAAAAAATAAAACATTTAAACGGTTTTATGCTAGAAGATAATTTAGCAGTTATGGGCGCATTTGAATTATATTTAGATTTTATTAATATCTTTATTGACTTATTAAGAATTTTTGGAAATTCTGACGACTAAATCATAAAAATCTTGGTAAAAAATAGAAAAAAGCATTTACAACAATGCTTTTTTTTGTTATATTACTAGCGAGTATGAAATGTACTCCTTGCTAGCAATAGCCAAAAGACCAAAAGGAGGTGTAGAAAATGAGAAAGTATGAAATTATGTTTATTGTAAAACCTGATTTAGAAGAAACAGCTATCAAACAAGTTGCTCAAGATATGAAAAGTGTTTTAGAAAACAATAACGCTAAAGTATTAGAATTAAAAGAAATGGGTCAACGTGACTTAGCTTACGAAATCAATAAATATAAAACAGGTTATTACTTCTTATTTACTATTGAAACTGAAGATTTAAATGCTACTAAAGAATTTGATCGTTTATCATTAATCAATGAAAACATTCTTCGTCATTTAATAGTAAAAGTAGAAGACTAAGAGAGGTAATATATGAACAAAGTAATTTTAATCGGAAGATTAACAAGAGACCCAGAATTAAGATATACTAGTAGTAATATCGCAACAGCATCATTTAGTTTAGCTGTTGATAGAAATTTCACCAATCAAAATGGAGAAAGAGAAGCAGACTTTATTAATATCGTTGTTTGGAGAAAACAAGCTGAAAATTGTAAAAACTATTTAACAAAAGGTAGTCAAGTAGCAATTGATGGTCGTATTCAAACAAGAAGTTATGACGGTCAAGATGGACAAAAGAGATATGTCACTGAAGTTGTGGCTGACAATGTTCAATTTTTAGGAACAAGAGCTAATAATAATATGGATACAAATTCACAACCAGCATTCAATGATAATGCTACTCCTTATGATTTTGCATCTACAAAAGCTCCAGCACAAAACACAACTGATGTATCTAATGACCCATTTGCAGATTTCGGTTCTTCTATTGAGATAAGTGATGATGAATTACCATTCTAAAGAAGGAGGAAAGAACATGGCAGAATTCTATAAGAAAAAGAAAAAAGTTTGTTACATGTGTACTGGAAAAGATATCAATTATAAAGATGTAGAAACTTTAAAAAGATATACTAACGATAAAGGTAAAATTTTACCAAGAAGAGTTACAGGAGCTTGTGCTAAACATCAAAGACATATAGCAGAACAAATTAAACGTGCTCGTGCAATTGCTTTATTACCTTATACAAAATAAGATGGCTATTGTCATCTTTTTTCTTTTGTTTTTAAAAGAAACTACCAAATAGATAGGTTATAAAAATACATATCTTCTAAATAAAAAAATGACAGATACTATATTTTGTAGTATAATACTAGCATAGATTGGAGTTAGTATGCAAATTGAAAATAAAATAAAAAAAGTCATTAAAAAAAGTAAAAATGTATTTGTTGTAGGTCATAAAAATCTAGATTTAGATGCAATAGGTGCTTGTATTGGTGTTAGTCAAATAGCTACACATTTTAATAAAAATAGTTATATCATTATAGATGATGAAAAAAATGAATTAGGTGTTGCGAAACTATTAACGGAATTTGATGATAAAACAATTCTAATAAAAAGTAAAGACATTCCTAACTATCATTATAAAGATAGTATTTTAATAATCGTTGATACCAACAAAGCTCACTTACTTCAAAATGATCAAATTATTCATTATTTTAATCATATTATTATTCTAGATCATCATCAAGAATCAGATCAAACCATTCCAAATACCATTCAAATCATTAATGAAAAAGCATCAAGTGCTTGTGAGATAGTAACCGGTTTAATTGAAAAATATCAAGTAAAGTTAACTCCAACAACGGCTACTCATATATTAGCAGGAATTGTATTAGATACTAATAATTTTATTGTAAAAACTACACAAGAAACATATTTATCAGCATATTACCTAACTAAACAAGGTGCTAATCCTAAAAAAGTGCAGTCATATTTTAAACAAGATATCAAAGAGTATTTAGAAAGACAAAAAGTAATTTCTAAAGTAAAAGTGATTCATGACAAATATGCCCTAATAGTAGCTCCTGAAAAACAACAGTATAAAAGAGAAGAATTAGCTAAAATTGCCGATACTCTATTAAGATTTAAAAATATAGAAGCATCATTTGTTTTAGGAAACCGTATAGATGGTGGCATAGGTTTAAGTGCTAGAAGTGAAGGAAGTATCAATGTAGGAAAAATTGCTGAAAATTTAGGTGGTGGTGGAGATAATCATGATGCTGCAGCTCAAATTAATAATGGCAAGGCTTTAACAGAAGTATCATTAGAATTAATAGATTTACTAAAATAGGAGGAATATCATGAAAGTTGTATTTATAAAAGACTTAAAAAAACAAGCAAAAAAAGGTGATATTAAAGAAGTAAAAGATGGTTATGCTGAAAACTATCTAATTAAAAATGGGTATGCCATTCAAGTAACAGAAAAAAATATGGTTCAAGTAAAAAAAGAGAATGACATGAAAAAACAGGAAGAACAAGAAAAAACAGTAGAAGCTAAAAAACTAAAGGAAGAATTAGAAAAACTAACTTTAGTATTTAAAGTAAAAACTGGTGACCATGATAAAGTTTTTGGTAGTATAAGTGCTAAACAAATCAAAGAAGAATTATTAAAAAAAGGCTATAAGACTGATAAAAAACAAATAGAATTAACAACCCAATTACAGTCATTAGGCTATCATAAAGTATCTATTATTTTATATAAAGATATTAAAGCAGAAATAAAGGTCCAATTAGCAAAGTAAAGTAGGTGGTAACATGGCAATTAAGACAATTCCCAATGATATTGTAGCAGAACAGTCTGTATTAGGAGCAATGTTTTTATCTCCCCTAGCTATTGAAAAAGCAACCGATAAATTATTTGCTAAATCCTTTTATTTAGAAAAACATGGTATTATTTTTCAAGCTATTGTGAATTTACATGATAAAAAAATTCCAATTGATCTAACTACAATTACATCAGAACTAACACAAACTAATAAATTTAATGAAGTAGGTGGTATTGAATATTTAACTGAGTTAATGAATACAGTACCAACTGCTGCCAATGTAGAATACTATATTCAAATCGTAGAAGATAATTATATGCTAAGAAGTGTAATTGATACTTCTACTGACATTGCAACCTTAGCCTATGAGCATAATGGTGAAGTATCTGATATTTTAGACCAAGTTGAAAGTAAAATTGTTGGTATTATTAGAAATCGTCGTTCTTCAGAATTTAAGTCTATTCAAGAAGTTTTAAATGAAGTACAAGTGAATTTAGAAAAATTAGCTTCTTCTAAAGGTGATGTTACCGGAATCCCAACTGGTTGGTATGAACTTGATAAGTTAACATCAGGTCTACATGAAAATCAATTAATTATTTTAGCAGCCCGTCCTGCTATGGGAAAAACTGCCTTTGCCTTAAACTTAGCAACTAATGTAGCAATTAATACAGATAAAACAGTAGCTATCTTTTCACTAGAAATGGGTGCAGAGCAGTTAGCAAACCGTATTATTTCTTCTTTAGGACAAATAGAAGGAACCAAACTAACAAGTGGTAATTTAGTAAATGATGACTGGAAAAGAATCACAGAAGCAAAAAGTCAATTATCACACGCAAAACTTTATATTTCTGATGATGCTGGTGTAACAGTTGGTGATATTAAATCAAAATGTCGTCGCCTAGCAACTAGTGAAGATGGTCTAGATTTAGTAATCATCGACCACTTACAGCTATTAAATATGGGCGGCAACTATGGAAATAATCGTCAAGCTGAAATTACTGATATTTCAAGAAGTTTAAAGAAAATGGCTATGGAATTAAAAATCCCTGTGATTGCCTTAGCTCAGTTATCTCGTGGTGTTGAACAAAGAGAAGATAAAAGACCTAAAATGAGTGACTTGCGTGAATCAGGTTCCATTGAACAAGATGCCGATATTGTTGCTTTATTATATCGTGATGATTATTATCAAACTGCAAAAGAATTAGGAGAAGCTCCTGATCCAAGTTTAAGTGAATTAATTATCGGAAAACATCGTAACGGTCCAACTGGAAAAATTGATTTATTATTTAGAAAAAGTACCAGTACATTCTTAAATTTTATAAAAGATAACAAGGGTGAAGAAAATGGATAAGAAAAATATATTAATAGTAATAATTGTCTTCTTACTATCTTGTCTTCTATTAGTAATAGGTAGTAATCCTAATACTTTATCTGCTAAAATACTTGGATTAGAATCTAAAATAGAAAGTCCTAAACAACTATATAATGTTTATTTAGCAGGAAAATCAATTGGCATCATAGAATCAAAAGAGACTTTAGAAAACTATATTGATGAAAAACAACAGGAATTAAAAAATAAATATCATGTAGATAAAGTATATGCTCCTAATGATTTAGATATTGTGAAAGAAATTACTTATGATAATAAGATTTCAACAGTAGAAGAAATCTATAAGAAAATAGAAAATATTAAAGGAGCTTCTTCTTTTACGATTGATGGTTATAAAATTTATATTAAAGGAATAGAAAAGAAGAATGAAGATGGAACTACTACCACAACAGATGATGTAACACTATATGTTCTAGATAAAGATATTTTTACCAATTCTGTTACAAAAACTATCACTGCTTTTATTGATAAAGATACTTATGAAGCTTATTTGAATGATACTCAAAAAAAGATAGAAGGTAACGATACTGGAACCATTATTGAAAATTTATATATTCAAAATACGATTACGATTAAAAAAGATCGTATACCAGCTGGAGATAAAATATATGAAACAGAAGAAGAATTAAGTAAATTTTTACTATTTGGTACAACTGATGAACAAGAAACTTATATTGTAAAAGCAGGAGATACCATTGAAGAAATATCGAATAATAATAAACTATCAACTGAAGAATTTTTAATAGCCAATACTAACTTTAAAACAGCCCAAGATTTATTATACCCAGGTCAAGAAGTAAAGTTAGGATTAATCTCCCCAAAATTTGATTTAGTAGAAGTAGAACATGTTGTATCTCAAAAACCAATTAAAATGGAGACTATCTATAAAGATGATGATACCCAGTATGTAGGTTATGAAAAAGTAGAGCAGGATGGTAAAGATGGACTAGCACTTGTTACTGAAAAGATTCAATTAGTAAATGGTGAAATTCAAGATACCGTTCAAGCAAATAGTGTTGTCTTATCACCATCAATTAATAAAATTGTAGTCAGAGGTACTAAGCGTTATTCATCTAGCAGCTTAGGTCCGAATGTTGATGTTCCTGTTGGTATCGGTAGTTGGGTATGGCCTACTAATTCACCATATACAATATCAAGTTATTTCTCATGGCGTTGGGGTAAACATCACGATGCTGTTGATATTACTGGTAGTGGTTATGGCTCTCCAATAAAAGCAGCCAACAATGGTATTATCGTTCAGTCAGGTTATACTTCAACCAATGGTAATTATATTGTAATAGCTCATCAAAATGGTTATTACACTATGTATGCCCATATGGCAGCAAGATATAAACAAGTTGGAGATATAGTCATGGCAGGTGATCAAATAGGTACAATGGGAAATACTGGTTTTGCATATGGTGTTCACTTACACTTTGGTTTATATCATGGTTATCCATTTAGAGGAGGAGTAGCGATAAATCCGCTAAACTTATATCAATAATGAAAGTAAAAGTATTAGCAAGTGGTTCTAAAGGAAATAGTACCTTAATTAGAACCAGTGAAGTAAAAGTCTTAATTGATATTGGAATTAATTATCAGACTCTAGCTTCAGAGTTAGAAAAACTAAACCTAACGCCAAATGATTTAGATGCTATCTTAATTACTCATACACATAGTGACCACATAAAAGGATTACAGGTATTGGTAAAAAAGACAAATCTAAGAGTATATGCCTTAGAAGAAATGTTAGAGGAATTATCAAAAAAGATTCCTCTTGATAACATTTTTATTTATGAAAATCCTTTCGAAATAGGAGATTTAAAAATTAATATTATCAGAATTTCTCATGATGTAGAAGGAGTAGGATTTATTATTGAACATCATAATCATTCTCTAGTCTATATCACAGATACCGGTTATATCAATAGAAGATATTTACCTCTCATGACCAATAAAGATGTCTATATTATAGAAAGCAACCATGATGAAAAAATGTTAATGGAAGGTCCATACCCATATATTTTAAAACAAAGAGTAATTAGTGATAAAGGCCATCTTTCTAATAACACAGTAGCAGAATATCTACTAGAAATAACTGGAACAAATACCAAAAAAATAGTGTTAGCACATATTAGTGAAAAAAATAATACCGAAGAATTAGCTATTTCCACAACCAAAAATCTATTAGAAGAACATGGTATTTATAAAGATATTGTGGTAGCAAGGCAATATGAATCTTTAGAAGAAATAGAGGTATAAAATGATTAAAATAATATGTATTGGTAAATTAAAAGAAAATTATTTAAAAGATGCCGAACAAGAGTATTTAAAAAGATTAAAAAAATATACACAAATAGAATTAATTGAATTACCAGATTCTAATATAGATGATGAAAAAATAGCGTTAGAAAAAGAAAAGAATCAAATATTAAAGTATATAAAACCAAAAGAATATCTAGTAACATTGGAAATAGAAGGAAATCAGTTATCATCACTAGCATTTGCTGATAAAATTGATAAAACCTTGATAACTTCTAGTGATATTACCTTTTTAATAGGTGGCTCTTATGGAATACACCCAAGTATTAAAGAAATGTCAAACTATAAATTATCTTTTTCTAAGATGACATTTCCTCATCAATTATTTCGTATTCTGTTATTAGAACAGTTATTTAGAAGTTATAAAATTTTAAACAACGAAAAATACCATAAATAGTGGTATTTTTATTTTAAATAAGAGTTAATTCTTTCAATTTTTTTCTGTAAAGGAACATAGTTTTCATCTTTACCTATAAAACTAATATGATTATCAGTAAGATTTTGAAATACATTATCTTTATTATTACGAATTTTTTCAAGTCTATAAATAGCTTTTTCTATATCACTATCTGCCTCTAACTCTAAATCTAGACTAGTTAGAAAAGAAAATAAATATTTAATACTAACAACATGATCAGTTTGTAAACTATTTATCAAAATCGTTTCATCAATATCAAATGGTAATTCTTCTTTTAATGTCTTTTCTTGAATATATTGAATATCGATAGCTTTTCTATGATCAACCAGACTAACACCAGTATCTAGAATAAAGAAATCAAGAAAGTTATTATAAATATTTTCAAAGTCGATAAATTCTAATAAATCAATACTTTCATCATCAAAATTCTCTTTTAAATATCTTCTAGCTAAATATTCAAAGAAAAATCCCTCTAATTCCATTAAATAATAATGATTGCTTATTAAACTATTAATATCATCATTTTTAAGCATAATGGCATGACCCATTTCATGAATTAAGGAAATAAAATCATTTATAGTATTGTTTTTTAAAATATGAATATAAGGAGTATAAATAGGATATCTAAAGGGAATTGTTTCTTCAGCAAGAGAATAATCCTCATAACTAAAATGAAGTAAGTTCTTTCTTTTTAAAATATATTCTTCAAATAGACTTAAATATTTTTTATTTGGTAGCCATTTAAAAAAATCATAGCTCATCTCTACAATCTCATCATCAGTTAATCCTATAATAGGTAATATATTTTCATCTTCGTATGGTTTTAAATTACGAAACTCTAATGTAGCACTTAATAATGTTTCCGTAATATATTTAGGAATATTTAAATAACTTTTATATATTTTAGTTGGTAAAAATTTATTTTTATCTTTGTAGAAAATAAAAGTAGGAGAAGGAGATTCTAATTTATTTTTATCTAACAGATAATTTTTCATATTTTCCAGCTGATAAATGCGATATTCACATTCATTTTTTTCACTAGAATTAAAAATACTAATTTGTTTATGTAATTTCTTATATTCATCAATATGTTTATCAAACATAGAAACACTCCATCTGTACTCCATAAAAATTCTCCCTTTCAAATAATTTCCTGTATTATACCACATAAACTAAAAAATAATATCTTTTATTTTCTGAATATGACCAAATAGTCACTAGAAAAGAAAAGGAATAGTGTATAATAAAAAAGAAAGGAACCTAATTATGAAAATACTAATGATAGAAGATGACGAAGCTATTCGTACGGGATTAAAATACTATTTAGAACAAGAAAACTTTGAAGTAATAGAAACAGATAATGGAAAAGATAGTTTAAAAATATTAACAGATGAAGATATTTCTATTTGTCTATTAGATGTGAATTTACCCGATATAAATGGTTTTGATTTATTTAAAAAGCTAAAAGAAATAAAAGATATCCCAATTATCTTTTTAACAGCCAATGATTTAGAAACTTCAATCGTAATGGGATTAGATATGGGAGCAGATGATTATGTTACCAAACCATTTAGAGCGCGAGAGTTAATTTCAAGAATTCATAATGCATTAAGAAAAAAAAGGCAAGGAACTACTAATATAATTCATTTTAAAAATATTACTGTAGACTTAAATGGCGCTAGAGTTTTAAAAGATAATAAAGATGTTTTCCTAACAGCACTAGAGTATAAAATTGTTTTAACATTCTTTTTAAACCCTAATGTTATTTTTACGAGAGAAAAAATACTAGCAGATATTTGGGATGTTAATGAAGAATATGTAAACGATAATACTCTAACGGTATACATTAAAAGAATAAGAGAAAAATTAGAAAAAGATCCAACTAATCCCGAAATTATTGTAACCGTAAGAGGAATTGGTTATAAATTAGGAGAAGAAAATGCTAAGAGATAAAGAAAATAAAAAACTATTACTGTTTCATAGTATCATTCTGTTATTACTAATCTTTTCTTTAATTACATTAAAAATAGAACTAAATATAATCTTACTGGTAACCATATTCTATCTAATCACGATTATCATTACTTGGTACCATTTATATAAGAAAAATAAAAAAATAAAAAATCTATCTACTTATATGAATAATATCTTAAACAATAATTATTCACTAGATATTAGAGATTATGAAGAAGGAAATTTAAGTAATTTAAAAAATGATATCTATAAAATGACAGTAAAACTAAAAGAACAGAGTGATTCAAGTCAAAAAGAAAAGAAATATTTAGAAGAAGTATTATCAGATATTTCACATCAGTTAAAAACACCACTTACTAGTATGTATGTAATTAATGATGTTTTATTATCTGATAAAAAGATAGATGATTCCAAAAAACAAGAATTCTTAATAAAAAACAGAAAAGAATTAGAAAGAATTGAATGGTTGGTAACTTCACTTTTAAAAATGTCTCGTCTAGATAGTGGTAGTGAAAAAATTATACCTAAGGAAACAAAAATAGATGATTTAATTAGAAAAACAGTAACGCCACTAGAAATACCTATTGAATTAAAAAATCAACACCTAATATTAGATTATGATAAGAATATCAAATTAAATATTGATCTTAATTGGACTACAGAAGCTCTAATTAATATTTTAAAAAATGCCCACGAACATACCAAAGAAAACGGTACGATTCAAATAAAAGTAAAAGATACTGTCATTTATACCGAAATAGAAATTATAGACACAGGAGAAGGAATTTCTACTACTGATTTACCACATATTTTTGAACGCTTTTATAAAGGAAAGACAAATAAAGAAAGTATTGGAATAGGACTTAACATGGCAAAAAAAATCATTAATTTAGAAAAAGGCGATATTAAAGTAATTTCTAATTCTAATGGCACAACTTTTAATATTAAATTCTATAAGCAAATTATTTAGTGACAAAATTGTAAGAAGAAAAGTCACTATTTAGTAATATATTCTAACTATAATGGTAGTTGTAAGGAGGAAAAAATGGAAATTTTAAAAGTAAAAAATTTATGTAAAAACTATGGAAAGGGAAATACTTTAGTAAAAGCCTTAGACAACATTAGTTTTAGTGTAGAAAAAGGAGAATTTGTAGCAATTGTTGGAGCATCAGGAAGTGGAAAAAGTACCTTATTACATCTATTAGGAGGAGTAGATCATCCAACAAGTGGGGAAATTATTATAGATGGTGAAAATATTTATAAATTAAATGAAAATAACTTAGCTATTTTTAGAAGAAGACAAGTAGGATTAATCTATCAATTTTATAACTTAATTCCTATTTTAAATGTAGAAGAAAATATTACCTTACCTATTTTATTAGACGGTAGAACGCCAGATAAAGCTTATCTAAAAGAGTTAATAGATATTTTATGCTTAAAAAATAGAATCAATCATTTACCAAATGAATTATCAGGAGGACAGCAACAAAGAGTATCGATTGGTAGAGCACTTATGAATAGACCAGCTTTACTTCTAGCTGATGAACCAACTGGTAACCTAGATTCTAAAGCTAGTCATGATATTATGGAATTATTAAAAATGTCAAATGAAAAATATAAACAAACAATTATTATGATTACTCACGACTATAATTTAGCTTTAAATGCCAACCGTATTATTACGATAGATGATGGAAAGATTATTTCTGATGAGAAGGTAAAGTAATATGAATATTTTAAATAAATTAACACTGAAGCATTTAAAACTAAATAAAAGAAGAACGATAGTTACTATTATTGGTATTATCTTATCTACTTCATTAATGGTAGGAATCGGTTTACTTCTATCAACTATGCGTGAAAATATGATAGATATGGTAATAGCAGAAAATGGAAATAGACATATGACTATCTATGATATGAATCAAAATGAATATCATAAGTTAACTCGAGAAAAAAAAATTCAAAAAATAGAATTAGCAGAAGAAATAGGGTATGCTGAATTAAATAATTCTATAGAATATGCTTACTCTTATATTAAAGTAATTGGTGCCGATAAAAACTATTTAAATACAATTACCCTAAGTGAAGGTAGATTACCAGTAAATGATAAAGAAATTATTATCAAAAGACTAAATAGTAATTTAAATGTAAAACTAGGAGATACCATTACCCTAGAATTAGGAAAAATAATTCCAGAAGAAGAAAATACTGTAGACGATTTATTAGAAGAAACTCCCATTACTTTTGAAAAACAGGAAACAAAAACTTATCAAGTAGTAGGCATTATCGATAATGACATTAATCAATTATATTCAGATTATGGTATTTATTTTTATACTTATCAAGATAGTATGAAAACAGATTCTATTACTGCTAACATTCTTTTTAAAAATGTAAAAGATGCTAGAAAAAATATAGAAGAAATTACTGACAAACTTCATTTAGAAGATGAAAATGTAGCGATTAATGAATCCCTTTTAAACCTATATGGTTCTAGTCGTTACTCTAATTTAGTATCATCATTATTAAATACAATGATAATTATTTTAGTAATTCTATCAATTGGGTGTGCTATCGTAATTTATAATTCTTTTGCAATTAGCGTTATGGAAAGAAAGAAACAATTTGGCTTACTTTCTAGTATTGGAGCAACCAAAAAACAAATCCGAAAAACCGTTTTCTTTGAAGCCTTTGTAGTAGGCGTAATTGGAATTATCTTAGGTATCATTGGTGCCTATATTGGAATTGGTGTCGTATTATTAATCATTAATAAATTATTGCCAGGAGTTTTTGGAAATGGTTGCGAGTTAAAATTGGTTACTTATCCACTCTTTATTATTGTACCTATTATATTCATGATAATTACGATTTTAATATCTGCATTCATTCCTGCCAAAAGTGCTAGTAAAATCACGCCAATTCAAGCAATTCGATTAAATGATGATATTAAAATAAAAGGAAAAAAGTTAAAAACTCCTAAAATCATTCGTAAACTATTCGGTATGGAGGGAGAAATTGCCCTAAAAAATATGAAACGAAATAAGAAAAAATATCGTATTACGATTCTTTCATTATTCGTAAGTATTGTTTTATTTATTGTTTTCTCTGGGTATATGAAATATGCTTTATCAGGAATAGATAGTTATACAGAATTACCAAATTATGATGCCATTTTAAGTTACTATTTAACGAGTGAAAATAGAATAAGTGAAAAAGATTACTTAGAAGAAATAGCTAAAAACACGGATATTAAAAAGCTATTTCAATATCATATTTATCATTTAGTTACCGATACAAATTTAAATAAAAAAGAATACTATAATGATAAATTCTATGAATTAGAACAGACTTCTATTGCTAGAATGGACAATGTGTTATTACTACAGGTAAATGATAAGACCTATCAGAATATGTTAAAAGCAATTAATAAAAAAGAAATAAAACCAATCATTTATAACCATTATGAAAAAATAACTTATGCTAATAATAAAAGAAAAAGTTATAGTATCAATAAATATACTTCTAACTTGAAAGAAAGTATCAATTTGTGTGAAACAAAATATGTTAGTGATGACGAAATCTACAAAGACTGTAAGTATAAATTAAATAACTATTATATAGCAGATATTGATTTCTTTGGAAACGATTTAATTAATGATAACAATTCATTAATAGTAATAGTACCATATAATTATTTCAGTGATTTAACAGATTTTAATGATGGAGAAGAAACAGGTAACTTGTTTAAATTAGATGATGATAAAAACTTACAGAGTAATTTAGATGAATTAGAACAGAAATATGGTATTTCTTACAACTATAATAATCTAAAAGAAAATTTTAAATTAACTAGAAATCTTATATTCTGTGTGAAATTATTAGTATATGGTTTCGTAGTATTAGTAACTCTAATAGGTGTAACAAGTGTCTTTAATACCATTAACACAAGTATTCACTTAAGAAGAAAAGAATTTGCTATGTTAAGAAGTGTAGGTTTATCTAGTCATGGATTTAATAAAATTTTATTATTTGAAAGCCTATTCTTTGGATTAAAATCATTATTATATTCTCTACCAGTTAGTCTAGGTATTATTTACTTATTATACTTATCATTTACGAATATGACAGATTATGATAGAATTCTAATTCCATATAAGAGTATTTTAATAGCTGTAATTGGAGTATTTATTATCATATTAATTTCTACTATCTATGCAACAAGAAAAATAAGACATGAAAATATCTTAGAAGCAATTAGAGAAGAAAATATCTAAAAGACCAAATGGTCTTTTTTTGTATGCAATAGGTTAACTTTTAACATAAAATCAAAAAATTTACATATAATTAACTTATCTTAAGGTAAGGGGATTTTATGTTAGTATTTCAAAAAAGATTAAAAGAAACAAGAAAAGATAGAGAATTAACACAAGAAGAATTAGGAAAAGCTATCTATGTAAGTAAGCAAGAAGTATGTCTATATGAAAGTGGTAAAAGAACACCACCTATAGATGTATTAATTAAAATAGCCAATTTTTTAGAAGTAGATTTCCTATGGTTAATTGGTATGGAATTAGAATTTCCAAAAGCTAAAAATCGTATTGTGAGTTTATCTGATGAAGATATTAAAATCATAGATGCTTTAAAGAAAGACAGTACACTCTATGAAAAATTCTTAATGGATCCAGATAGAGCAATTACAGATATTACGAATCATTTAAAAAGGTAATAAACCGACAATATTTTTAATATCATTTATCTATGATAGGTATAGGTGATGATATGTTAAAAATTGTAACCGATATTTTATGGAGTATTGCTATTGTTTTTTTACTAGGTGGTGGACTATATTTTAGTATCAAACTAGGTTTTCCACAATTAAAGTTAAGGTCTTTATTTAGTGGATTCAAAACTGATGATAAGACAAATGTATCACCATTTAAAAGTCTAACTATGTCACTTGCTGCTAGAGTAGGAGTTGGTTCTTTAGCAGGAATTGCATTAGCTATTTATATAGGAGGTCCAGGTACCATTTTTTGGATATGGGTAACAGGCATCATCACTTCTATTAATGCTTTTTGTGAAAGCTATATGGGTGCTAAATACCAAGTAAAAGATGGTAGTTCTTATCAAGGAGGACCTTCTTTTTATATTGAAAAAGGCTTACATAGTAAAAAGTTAGCAGTTATCTATTCTATTTTAATTATCATAGCGTATATTGTTGGTTTTATGACGATACAAGCTAACACAATCGCAACTTCACTACACGAATATTATAATTTTGAGCCTATAATAATAGGGATAATTCTAGCTATTATTTCTTTTATATCTATTATGAAAGGCTTAAATAGTATTGTAAATATTACGAGTAAATTAGTTCCTTTAATGGGATTAGGTTATATTTTATTAAGTATTATAGTAATTATTCTAAATATACAGAAACTACCAGCTACTATTATGACGATTATAACGAGTAGTTTTAATTTAAAATCTGTAACTTCAGGAGTAATATCTACTTTTATCATTGGAATTCAAAGAGGTGTATTTTCAACTGAAGCAGGACTAGGAACAGGTTCAATTGCTTCTTCTTGTTCTCATTCTAAAAATAAAATAGGACTAGGTCTTATTCAAATATTAGGTATTTATTTTACAGTATTTATTGTTTGCACATCTACTGCACTAATCATTCTAACATCAGACTATACGAAATTAACATTTGAGAATATGAATGGAATAGAATTAACTCAATATGCACTTAATTACCATTTAGGAAAAGTAGGCATCTTAGTTTTAATCATTTCTTTAATATCTTTAGCTTATTCTACAATTATAGCTGGTTACTATTATGGAGAAAGTAGTCTAAAATACCTTCGAAAAAATGTAACACCATTTCAAATTAATCTTCTAAAAACAGGAACAGTCTTATTACTAGTAATAGGAAGTATTACTAGTCCAACCCTACTTTGGAATATAGTAGATATTCTAGTAGCAATTCTAGCGATTATTAATATGTATTCTTTACTAAGACTAAGGCGAGAAATTATAGTTGATTATAAAAGGAAAAAATAGTATAATAACACCACAAAGAGGAGTGATAATATGTTAATTTTTCCTGAAACTACGCGATACTATCTAAGTAGAAAAATGTTAAAAGAAAAAATAAAAGTGTTAGAAGAAACTTTAAGAGTATTAGGAAATTTTGAAGATAATAAACCAATTGAAATCAAGGATAGTCGTTATGACACAAATAGTAATGATACTATATATATAGTAAAAGATTTAGATAGTACTATATTTGAATTTTACGACTATAAATTTGCTGATAGTTTTGAAAGAAAGCAAAAAAATTATCAACTAACTTTAAAAAAAGTAAATAGTAATTTTGTTTATAAGTATGATTTTGATCAGAGTGGATTCGTATATGATGATATCTATACTGATAAATTAGATATGATAGAAGTGAGTCAACTTTTGTCAGAAGATAGAATAGTAAGATTAGAATTTCCTCTTTCTTCATCACCAAAGATAAAAATAGAAGAAAAAGGAAAAACATATTTATTTCAATATTCAAATTGTAATGAGGAAGAAAATATAGATAATTTTAAGAAAGTAATAGAAAATGTAAAAAATATTGAAAACTTAAATGTGGAAAACTTGTTGTCAACTTTACCTCATCAAAAACAGATAGGTAGCATTTATATTAAGTTAGGTAAAAATAACTTAGCACAAATAGAATTCAGTAAAGGAATTATCACACGCTATGAAATAAATGAAGCTACTAAAAAGACTAATGTTAATTTATTAGATAATATCACTATAAAAACAGAAAGTGGATTAGATGGCAACAAATCTATTTCTACCCAGACTTTGACAGAAGAAAATTATGAAAAAATATTAAAATCAGATTATAAGAGATTGTTTAAAGAACTATAGAATGATAAAATAAAGTAGCAGGTGATAGTATGATAGGAAATGATTGGGACATTATTTTAAAAGAAGAAATGGAAAAATCATATTTTAAAAATCTCTTAAATATAATAAAACACGAATATGAAACAAAAACAATTTATCCCAAACAGACAGAAATATTTAAAGCCTTTCGTAATACTTCTTATAAAGACACTAAAGTAGTAATTTTAGGACAAGATCCATATCACGGAGTAAATCAAGCAGAAGGATTATCTTTTTCTGTAAAAACAGGAATACAAAAACCACCATCACTACAAAATATTTTTAAAGAATTAGAAAGTGATTTAGGCTACAAAGTTCCACAAACTGGAAGTTTAGTACCATGGACTAGAGAAGGAGTTTTATTATTAAACACCGTTTTAACAGTAGAAGCAAATAAACCAGCTTCTCATAAAGATTTAGGTTGGGAAATATTTACAGATGAAGTAATTAAGAAAATAAATGAAAAAACTACTCCCGTTGTATTTATTTTATGGGGGAATTTTGCTAGAAATAAAAAGAAACTAATTACCAATCCTATTCACTATATCATAGAATCTCCACATCCATCACCATTTTCAGCATATAGTGGATTCTTTGGTAGTAAACCATTTTCCAAAACTAATAATTTTTTAATTAGTAAAGGAATAAAGCCAATTAACTGGGAAATAAAATAAATAGTATTCAGGGGGAAATATAAAATGAATTTTTCATATGCATACAAAGAAAAAATAATAGAAGTAAAAGATAATATTCAGAAGTTAAAATCAGCTGATTCTGAATATGATAATTATGAAGAAAAAATATTAGAAAAAATAGAAGAAGACACTTCTAAAAAGATAGAAGAAATATATCAAAATTTCACTAATTGGGATTATTTTTTACTAGAAAGTTTAAATGCTGTCTATGAAGAGGCAATTAAAAGATTGAACGTGTTAAATAATAAAGTAACTAAGAAATATAAATATTGTTTACTAATTGCAAAGCAAATGCAAGAAAAGATAAAAGAATATGAAAATACTAAAAAAGAATTAGAAGATAGAAAACTTGTTTATAGTTATTATGATGAAAAAATACCAAAAATAAAATCAGAAATTAGGCAAACTAAAAAAAGAATAAGAGGAAGAAAGATAGTTCTAACTGTTAATTTGGGATTAGTTGGAGGATTAATGGCAGTTAGTTTTATATCCCAGCTAAAAAACATCAAATATAAAACAATAACAACAGTTTATGATTCAAGTACAGATAATATTAGTTCTGATATAAAATATCTTCCAGAAGCTGAGGATACAGTTACCGTTGTAGAATATCAACCATGGGAAGAGTATAACTTTTTTGATACTCAGTATAAAAGAAATGTTTATACTTATGAATTAGATGCTGTAAATATGAATTATGATGACATTAAAGATTATTTAACATCAGATTTTAAAGAAGAAGTTATTCCTACAAAAGAGGAGGAAAAAAGTACTAGTAAACCTAATGATGAATATAAAGAAAGCGAATATATAATCACAAAACAAATACAAGACAAAGATGATTATAATGAGTGGGATATGCTATCAATGTCTTTTGGATTAATGATTTATTTATATGGTGGAATGTTTTGGAGTGGCTTCTCTATTGGAAGGCCTTCACTAGAAGAGTTAATAAAAATTTTAAAAGAAAATAAAATAAATTTAAAGTGTGCAAAACAAGCATCATTAGATTATAAAGAGCTCATAGAAAAATTCTATAACGAGGTTTCTGCATTAAAAACATCTATAGAAGTGGACTATGAAAAATTACCTATTGCCTTAAAAGAAAATGAGGAAATCAAAAGAAAAGTCCTAGCCATAAAAGAAGAAAATATAGAAAAATAACATATTTTATTGGAAAGTTTTGCTAGAAATAAAATAGATAATATTCAGGGGGAATATAGAAATGAATTTAGCATTAGTATACAAATCAAAAATAATAGAAGTAAAAGATAATATTGAAGAGTTAAAAGCAATTGATTTTGAATGTGATAATTATGAAGAAATATTAGAAAAAATAAAAAAAGATACTTCTAAAAATATAGAAGAAGCATATTACAAATTTACTAATCCTGATTATTTTTTACCAGAAAGTTTAAACACTGTCTATGAAGAAGCAATTAAAAAAATAGATATACTAAATGAACAACTAACTAAAGAATATGAATACTGTTATAAGTTAACTGTAAAAAGTAAATTATTAAATCAAAAATTAGATAATATAGAAGATAATGAAATTCAAAATATTATAACAGATATACAAAAATTATTGTTCCAAATGAAAAAAATGCCAACCATTAATTATGATGATAATCAAAAATTAATAGAAGAAATTTATAAATTAGTCTATAGAGGAATTAAATTAGAACTTGCAAGTAAAAAAGATAGCCAGTTATTAGAAAAAATAAAAATAGATAATACTGATATTTCCTATGTTGCCAGTTTAATAAAAAAAGATATTTCAAAAGAAGAAGATAAAAGTAAGCAAGAAGAAATTCAAAGAAAGGTTCAAGAAATTAAGCAAAATGGATTTTCAGATATTTATTATCTAGATAAAGAGCTAATTGTAATGTTAACATCTAAGAAAGATAGTATTCTAATTTCTAAGAAAGAGGAAAAAATCTTAGAAAAAATAGAGGAATATGAAAATACAAAAAAAGAATTAGAAGAAAAGCATAACTATTATGAGTTTAGTAATGAAGAAATAGAAAGAATCAAAATAAGAACAAAAAATTCTAAAAAAACAAGGAGAGTAAGAAAAATAGTTCTAACTGTTAATTGGGGACTAGTTGCAGGATTAGCAGCACTAATTAGTTTTAAAACAAAACCAATTTTTCAAGATAAAGAATATAAAACTATCACCACCTTATATGATTCAAGTACAGAGGATATTAGTTCTAATATAGAATATCTTTCAGAAGTAGATGATAGAGTTACCATTGTAGAATATCAACCATGGGAAGAGTGTGGAATTTTTAATACCCAATATAAAAGAAATATTTATACTTACGAATTAGATATTTCAAATATAAATTATGATGATGTTAAAGATTATTTAACATCAGATTTTAAAGAGAAAGTTATTCCTACAAAAGAAGTGGAAAAAAGTACTAGTAAACCAAGTAATGAATATGAAGAAAGTGAATATGTAATCACAAAGCAAATACAAGACAAACAGGATTCTATCATAACCGAGAAACTTGGGTTATGGATTATAATGTCAAGTTTAAATTCAACAGCAATTTTTCTATTTAATTTGCAATTTTTAAAGATAATTTATAAGGTATTTGACCAAGAACTATCTTTAAAGCAACTAAAACAAGTAGTAAGAAAAAATAAAGTAGAACTGATGACAGAAAAGAAAAAATTATTGGAAACCAAGCAAAAAATAGAAAAATTATATAACCAAATTTCAAATTTAAAATCATCTATTGAAGTAGAATACGAAAAATTGCCTATTGCCTTAAAAGAAAATGAGAAAATCAAAAGAAAAATTCTAACCATAGAAGAAGATAATATAGAAAAATAACATACCAATTTTGATATGTTATTTTTCTTTTAAAATCTCTAGTGTTTCAATTTTTTCTTCTTTAAAAAACTCTTCTTTTTTATAATGAAATAAACGTGCAACAATACTAGAAGGAATAGAACTAACTAAATTATTATATAAAACAATATTATCATTATAATACTTTTTAGCAGCATTTAAGTCATTATCAATATCAATTAAATCTTCATTAATATTTTTAAGTGCTTCTATTTCAGATAACTTTTTATCTAAATCTAGTAAACTATGATATTCACGTAAAGCAATTGTTAATTCATGATTTAAATCAAATCTACTAAGTTTTTTATTTTTAATTTTCACTAAATTATCTAATAGCTGAGCATCTTTATATTTTTTATTATTTTCTTTGATAATAGTAACAGTTCGTTCTAATAGATTCAATTTTTTTTCGAATAAAATATCGATATTATTAAAAGCTTCACTTATTTTAATTTTAAGTAGTTGAAATTGATTATAAAATCCTATTTCTATCATAATAAAAATCATAATAAGAGCACAAATTGCTACAATAACATAATACATATATCATACCTACTTTCTACTACATTTTATCATGATAGCTCTTTTTAGTAAATATTGTATTATTAGAAAAAATATTGTATATTACTACTGAGGTGAGATACAAATGGATATGTTCTTTTTATCGAATGATGATATAGCAATAGTGCTTATAGAAGCAAAGTATAAAATATTAGGTGAAAATTTTATTACGCCGACTGAATTGAGTCAATTTACAACCTTCATACAACACAAATTTGATGAAAATGGTTTAGATGTTATCATTAGAGCTGAAGGTTTAAGTGAGAGTGATTTTACTATAGAAAATGGTGTTATTGCTAAGTCTAAAGAATGTAATAATAGTTTAAATTGTATTCCTTACTACCAATTATTAGTTATACTAATGGATGAAAATTTATTTCTACAATTTTTTACAGAATTAGAAGTTGAAAAATTAAAAAGATTAGAAAGTATGCAATTAAAAAAATCACAGTCCATTGTTAAAGAAAAAAATTATCATTAGAATTCTAAATATAATAAACTAAACAAAAAGTCTATTTTCAAAAATAGGCTTTTATTATACTAGAAAATAAATTTTTAATAGGAAATATCTCCCTCAAATACAGCATAATTAATATATACTAACCAAAGTAAAACTGTTTGACCTAAATCATTTTTAAGTAGTAAATAATCTCTGCCACTTGTTAGAATAGTACCTGTAAATGAACAATCACGCCATTCAATGGAATCAGGATAAGAAAAATAAGCAGTAACTTTTTTTCCAGGATTTCTAGAAAATAAATTTTCAGCATATTGTGGATTAATTTGTGTATTAGTACCGTTATTATTGCTACTATTATTACTATTTAAATTAGAATATCCTGGAATATTCATATATGGAGGATAAGTACTCTGATTAGGAATATAAGTAGGATTATTTAATCCATTACTCGTATAATTTTGGTTCATAATTTCCCTTCTTTCATTTAAATCTATGCAAAAGAAAAGAGAATATGATTTCTAGTTATTCTCCATAATCTCATCAAAAACAGGATCGGAATCAGTTGGCTCTGTTCCTCTAACATAATACATAATTCGTTTATGACTATCATTTTCAGTAGCAGGTTTTCCCGTAATTGGATTTACTAATACTCCAACTACATTACTAGGTTGTTTATACCAACTATCTTCATGACCAGCTAAATAACCTTCCATAGCATCTACCCAAATATTTCTAGAATATTTATAGTCAGATACTGCTAAAGAGTCATTATCATCATATCCTACCCAAACTGCAGTAACAATTTCTTTATTATAACCAATAGACCAGTGGTCTGTATCTGTTGTTCCACTTTTTAAAGCTAATTTATGCTTAATTCTAGGAGCTATTCCAATTGCTGTAGGATAATTATAATCAATAAAACTAGAGTCATAAGTAGTTGTTAATAAATCACTTAAAATAAAAGTCAAACTTTTATTCAAAATATTTTCTTTTTTAATCTTTTTTTCATATAAAACGTGCCCCTTTAAATCTTCAACTTTAGATATTAAATGACCATCTACTTTATAACCTTCATTCGCAAAACTAGAATAAGCACTTGCCATTTCAATAATATTAATACTAGCTGTACCCAAAGGAAGAGAAGGAACTTCCTCTAATTTTGAAGTAATACCAAGTCTTCTAGAAATATCGATTAAAGCGTCTTCTCCTAAAAACATATGTGTTTTTACTGCATAAATATTATCAGAATAAGAAATTGCAGTAGCAAGTGAAATCGGTTTATTACCATAAGTACCACCATAATTTTGTGGAGAATATGTCTTATTATTGGAAAAAGTAAAAGTAGTCTCACTACTCATAAAAGTGGTACTAGAAGTAAAACCATTTTCTAAAGCAGCATAATAAAGAATAGGTTTCATAGTAGAACCAACTTGTCTAGTAGATTGATAAGCACGATTATATTGACTACTACTATAATCTCTACCACCAACTAAAGCAAGTATCTTACCAGTATTAGGATCCATCATAACACTAGCTACCTGTAAATCTTTATCTGTATTCATGTTGTTTTTGACACTATTTTCTAATATCTTCTGGCTATTCATATCTAAATTAGTATAAATCTTAATTCCACCAGTTTCTAAATAAGAATCTGGAATCTGCTTTAAAGTCTTTAACTCTTTCATAACAGCATCTTGATAGTACATAATAGTAGATAGTTCCTGATAGTTTTTCTCACCCACAATATTAATTGACTCCTCTTTTGCTTGATTATATTCTTCTTCGGTAATCTTTTTCTTTTTATAAAGGTTATATAAGATATTAATCTGTCTTTTTTTAGCTAAATCATAATTAATTAAAGGTGAATAATTAGAAGGAGATTTAGGAATCCCTACTAAAAGACAAGCTTCTGCTAGTGTCAAATCTTTAGCCTTTTTATCAAAATAAAACTTACTAGCATTTTCAATACCATACATACCATGTCCATAATTAATAGTATTTAAATAGCCCTCTAATATCTCATTTTTACTGTAACCAACCTCTAATTTTAAAGTAAGCCATAACTCATTAATCTTTCTTTCCCAAGTTTTATCAAAGTCTAAAAATAGATTCTTAGCATACTGCTGTGAAATTGTACTAGCTCCTTGTTTTGTGCTACCAGAAGTGATATTAACATACATAGCTTTCATAATACGCAAAGGATCAATTCCCATATGTTTATAAAAGTGCTGATCTTCTGTATTAATAGTAGCCATAACGACATAATTAGAAATATCATCAAGTGCTACCCATTCTTGAGAACCACTTCCTTGAAAGAATAATTCATTCGCATTATCGTACATTAAAAAAGCATTAGCTGATTTAATTTCTAATCTTGGACTTATTTTAATATATAAAATAAGAGCTCCCAAACTAATTCCTATAAAAGCAATTAAAATAAGAAATATTTTGAATACTTTTTTGATTCTTTTAAATTTTTTCATAACAGCCTCCAGTCTCTAACTTTAGTATGAAAAAAAATAAAAGAACTATGTATTTTAAATTAAAATTTATATTTTTCTTGAAATTATCTTATCTTATGTTATAATCTGTCTTAGAAATTTAAATGGGAATGAAATTTATGAAAAAGAAGAAATTAACAATTCACTTAATTACCAGTACTACTCAGGAACAATATAATATACTAGGTGAATATGATAAAGAAAATGGTAAAATTATTTACCAAGAAAGTAAGGATTTAGTAACAGATGTTGTATTAGACTTAAATAATAAAATTCTAACTAGAAAAAATAAAGATTACTGTTTAAATTATCATTTACTAGAAGGTAAAGTAACAGAAAATGAAGTAGTAATAAATGATTTACAGAAAAGTCTTTACTTAAATATAAAGACAAATAAGTTTGAAATTACGGATAATAAAGTAGAAATTAAATATTCTATACTAGATAGTAATGAAAAAATCCACTATATAGTAGAATTTTAGGAGGAAGCTATGAGTATTATAAGAGAAGTAGAAAAAATAATTAAAAATCATATAATAAAAGCAGGATACGAAATAGAAAATGTAACATTAGAAACAAGCAGTCGTCCGGATTTAGGAGAATATCAAATTAATTCAGCTTTCAATTTAGGAAAACAAAATCACTGTAATCCAAGAGAAGTAGCTGAAAAAATAGTAGCAGAACTTTCAGAAGATAAAATATTTACGAATTTAAATATTGCGGGAGCAGGTTTTATCAATATTAGTTTTAGTGATGAGTTTTATCTAAATAGTATGAATAAATTATCAGAAAGTTTAAATAATAATATTGATTCCTATAGTAATAAAAAAGTATTTATGGATTATGGTGGAGCTAATATTGCGAAAACACTTCATGTAGGTCATTTGCGTAGTGCTGATATTGGAGAAGCTGTAAAGCGTTTAGCTGAGGTTTTAGGATATCAAGTAATTAGTGATGTTCACTTTGGTGATATTGGTAGACAATCTGGTATGGTAATTTATGAAATGATGGAAAGATATCCAGATTTAGTATATTTTAAAGAAGACTATAATGGTGAAGATGAAGAATTACCAATTACGAAAGAAGATCTTCAAGTAATTTATCCAACTGCTTCTACGAAAGCAAAAGAAAATGAAGAAGTAATGGAAAAAGTAAGAGAAATTACAGTAGCAATTGAAAATCATCATAAAGGTTATACTGCTCTATGGAATAAAATTAAAGAATTATCTAAGGAAGATATTAAGGAAATTTACCATCGTTTAAATACAACTTTTGATTTATACGAAGGAGAAAGTGACTGTTATCCTTATATTCCAGAAGTAATTTCTATTTTAAAATCAAAGGATTTGCTTTATGAAAGTGAAGGAGCATTAGTAGTAGATACCAAAGAAGAAACAGATACAGAACCAATGCCACCACTTGTTGTCTTAAAAGCAAACGGTGGAACAGTTTATCAAACAAGAGAATTAGCTACTATTTTATCTCGTCAAAAAAGATTTGCACCTGATGAATACTGGTATTTTACAGATAATCGTCAAGAATTATACTTTAAACAAGTATTTCGTGTAGCAAAAAAAGCAGGTTTAGTACCAGAAAATACTGAACTTAAATTCTTTGGCTTTGGTACTATGAATGGTAGTGATGGAAAACCATTTAAAACTCGTGCTGGTGGCGTTATGAATTTAACAGATTTAATGGAAATGGTAAAAGAAATAACGGCAAGTAAGTTAAACATGGATTTAGTAAAAGAAGAAGATAAAGATGAAACAAGTGAAAAAATCTCAATAGCTGCTTTAAAATATGCAGATTTCTTACCATATCGTAGTAAAGATTTTATTTTTGATGTTACGAAATTTGCTGACTTAGATGGTAAAACAGGTCCATACTTACTATATTCAACTGTTCGTATGAATTCATTATTAGAAAAATCTGGCATTGAACTAGATGATAAAAAAATAGAAAAAATACTAGGCGTTGAAAAAGAAATCATTAGAATTTTGCTAGAACTTCCTAATATTTTAAAAAATTCTATAGAATCAAAATCATTAAATGAGATAGCAGATTACTTGTATCGATTAACAAGCAGTTATAATAAATTTTATGCTGAAAATCATATTTTAACCTGTAAAGACGATAGTTTAAAAGAAACTTGGCTTGTTTTAACAAAGCTAGTAAAAGACACCAATTTATTACTTTTAAATATACTAGCTATTGAAGTACCAGAAAAAATGTAAAAAAATGTTGCATTTTATATAGAATAATGATATAAGTTTAAATGATAAAAAAAGAAAAAAATATTAAATATATATAGGAGGAATACCATGAGTATTAAAAATATGACTAAGGAAGATTTAGAATTATTATCAAATAAAGATATTACCAACCTATTATTAGAAGAAAAAGGAAAGCAAACAACACCAGATTTATTTAAGAAAATTATTAAATTATTAGAATTACCAGAATCTACTTTTGATCAAAAAATAGGAGATTATTATACTTCTCTTACAACAGATAAAAGATTTATCTTATTAGAAGATGGAACATGGGATTTAAGAAGTCGCCATACATCAGATAAAATCATTAAAGTAGATGAAGACGAAGATGAAGATATCGAAGAAATCGAAGAAGAAGTAGATGAAGAAGAAGAAACAGATGATTTTGATTCTATTGATAGTGATGATGATGATATCGATAGTGGTGATGATGATTTAAAAGATTTAGTAGTCTTAGATGAAGATGAAATAGAAGCTGAATAAACAAGGTACATAGTTTTATGTACTTTTCTTTTGCATAAAAAGAAGCAATTCTATTAAATAAAAATACTTTTTCTTGAAAAAATAGATAAGATACCTTAAAATATGTAGCATGAAGTAAAGATGTTTTAAAAATATATTCTTAATGTAAGATTTATGGAAATAGAAAAATACAAATATTATTCTAACAATCACAAAATGAAATAATTATTTATATAACTACTTATTACTATTACATAGAAGATGATATATTATATAACAGAAATAATGAGGTGAATCTTTATGTATTTAAATACTTTATCAAATATTGGATTAGCTTATATTATGCAGAAAAAAAGTTTTCTAAAAGATGATAAACCAATAACTTATTTTGAAATAATAGATTGTGTTTATGGATTTAAGTATGACTATAAAAATGTTGGTTTTCTGTTTACTTCTTTATCAAAAAATTTAGGTACTCAACTTCCAACAGCTTACAATTCCAAAAATGAATATTTTGCTATAAATTTTCAATCAATTGAGGAATTATCTTCAAAAAATAATAATGTTGCTGATATAGATAAATTTCTTTCTGAATATAAAAAAAATATTGGAAAATTCTGTTTTTACATTCCAGATCAAAATACTTTTGAATCAATTAGTGATCAAGAATTAATTCAACAAATAGAAAAATCTAAATCAAAAGAAGATTTTAATGGTAATCTTTTAAATAAAAATTCTGAAATATCTAAAATGTATTCTGAAATTAAGAAAACCATTATTTCTCAAGATAAACAAATTATGCAAATACTCACGACATTATTTAAAAATCAAAAGGTTGTTAATGGAAGTTTTGATATTGATATGATTAGTAAATTAAAAGAAAATTTAATTATATATGGTCCAACTGGTACTGGAAAAACAGAAATTTTAAAAAGGATTGCTAAGATTTATAAAGTTCCTATTGTTATAGAAGATGCTACTTCTTTAACTGAATCTGGTTTTGTTGGAAGAGATATTCAAGATATGTTAAATGATTTATATTTAGCTGCAAATAGAAATATAGAAGTGGCACAAAAAGGTATTCTTGTTATTGATGAATTTGATAAATTAGCAGAAAAAGACTCTACTCATAATCATGTGTCAAAAGAAGGAGTTCAAAGATCATTATTAAAATTATTAGATGGTTCAGAATATTATTTTAATGGTTTAACTTTTAACACATCAAAATTATCAGTAGTAGCGCTTGGGGCTTTTACAGGTATAACAAATAGTGATGATTATACTGGTATCAATATTAAAGATTTTGTAGATTATGGTATTATGAGAGAACTTATGGGTAGATTTTCAAAACTAGTAGCAATGAATTATCTAACCAAAGAAGATATAAAGAAAATATTAATTGAATCAAGTTTTAGTCCAATAAATACTTATAAAGTTTTATTTGATTCAATGAATATAGTTTTCACATATGATGACGATTTTATTGATTACATAGCAGCAAAAGCAATTGCTTTAAATAGTGGTGCTAGAAGTTTAAAAACGGTTTTTGATGATATAATTAGCAGTGCTATGTTTAAAATCTTCGATGGGGATTATTCTTCTATACATTTAATAAATCCAAATGAAAGTGAAAGCCCCTATGTATTAACTAAGAAAAAAATAGATATTTAATAGTACAAAATGCAGACTCAAGGAAGAAAATTGTTGCATTTGGTCAAACTTATTTTGCAGTACAGACAAGGAAACAAGAGATAACAGAAGAGTATTTTAATTCATTAGATGAAAATAGAAAAAGATTAATAACAAGGGGACAAACGATAGATAAGAATAAAACATTATATAAAGCAGCAAAAGATTCAGGGGTAGAAAACTATGGTAAATTTACTAACTATGGCTATCAAGGATTATATGGTGGAGAGAGTGCTAAACAAATAGCAGAACGAAAAGGACTTACTGACAAAGATGAAATATTAGATTATATGGGTAGTGAAGAATTAGCAAATAATTTATTCCAAATTGTTCAAACAGAGGCAAAATTGAAGAATGAAAAGATTAACAATGAATATGACGCTAATATGACTCATCAAGAAGTAGTAAAGGCAGTAAGAGAAACAATTAAAAAACTAGGACCTTGCCAGAAAATTTGCCAACGCCATCAAAATCAATAGCCCAAATAGAATTAGAAGAATTAAACAAAATAGGTAATAGGTAAATAATTTAAAAAAAACTTACAAAACAATGAGTAGGAAAACTATTCATTTTTTCTTATCTCTAAAAATAATATGTTATAATCATAATAGGAATGGTGATGATATGGAATTTATAGATGAAATCAAACAAAAGGCAAAGAATAATAAAAAAAGAATTGTCCTACCAGAAACAATGGACGATAGAGTTCTAAAAGCAGCAGAAATTGTATTAAATGAAGAAATTGCTGATATTATTTTAATTGGTAATGAAAAAGAAATAAATGAAAAATCTATGAATTTAAAAAAAGCTACTATTATAGATCCAAATACTAGTAGTTTAACTCAAAATTACATAGAAAAACTAGTAAACCTTAGAAAAGATAAAGGTATGACACAAGAAGAAGCAACCAAATTACTATTAGAAAATTATATGTATTATGCTTGTATGCTAGTTTTAGATAAAAAGGCAGATGGTGTTGTTAGTGGAGCACATCATTCAACTTCTGATACATTACGACCAGCTTTACAGATTATCAAAACAAAACCAAATACAAAATTAGTATCTGCTTTCTTTTTAATGGATGTTCCAAATTGTAGTTATGGAGAAAATGGTGTGTTTTTATTTTCTGACTGTGGCTTGAATCAAAATCCTACTAGTAGTGAATTAGTAGATATTAGTATATCAAGTGCGAATAGTTTTAGAAATTTAGTTGGAAAAACCCCTTATGTAGCTCTACTTTCTCATTCTACAAAAGGTAGTGCTAAGCACCCAGATGTTGACAAAGTAATAAATGCAACCAAAATGTTAAAAGAAAATTACCCTGACTATCATATTGATGGAGAGCTTCAATTAGATGCCGCAATTGTGCCAGACGTAGCTTCTATAAAAGCAAAAGATAGTGAAGTAGCAGGTCATGCCAATGTATTAATCTTTCCTGATTTAGATAGTGGCAATATTGGTTATAAGTTAGTAGAAAGATTAGCTCATGCTAAAGCCTATGGACCACTTACCCAAGGAATAAATGCTCCAATTAATGATTTATCTCGTGGTTGTAGCGTGGATGATATTGTAGGTGTTATCGCAATTACTGCTGTTCAAGCACAAAACAACTAGTAAAAATCAAATTATGTGTTATAATAAAAGCAATAAATTGTGAGGTGGGCAAAATGGATGTTCAAAAAATAAAATATAATCATGAATTATTCAAGAATAAAATAAGATTAGAAAACGAAACAATAATGATTAACAGAGAAATAAAGAAACAGCAGCTCAAATGTAATCACATTCGAATTTGTTTAGGATGGGACGACGGAGCATCGTCATATTTTAATACTGGCTTTAACGTTTGTTTATTTTGCCATAAAAATGATCCCGAATCAAGATATGAAACAGTATATGCTAGCGATTATAAGAAAGAATTATATCACTATGGTGAGGTTGAAGGTGATAGAGAAGATTGTTTAAAAGAACTTCAAGATTTAGCATTAAATATCATAGCTGAAAATTCAGGTATAACGGAATCAGAATTAGTTGAAAAATTAGCAAATATAATTTCAGAAACAGAAAAAAAGCCAAAACAAATAAAATTTGAATAGAAAGGAAATTTATATGTTAGAAAGACTAGAAGTAATTGAAAAAAGATATGATGAAATTCAAAAAGAATTATCTAATCCTGATGTTTACAGTAACATGAATAAAATGAAATCTCTATCAAAAGAAGCAAGTGACTTAGAAGAAACTGTAAATGCTTATCATGAGTATAAAAAGATTTTATCAGGAATAGAAGATACAAAAGAAATGATAAAAGATCCTGAAATGGGTGAGTTAGCAAAAGAAGAATTAGTAAACTTGGAATCTGAGAAAACTAAATTAGAAGAAAAAATAGAAGTTTTATTAATTCCTAAAGATCCTAACGATAGTAAAAATGTTATTGTGGAAATTCGTGGAGCAGCAGGTGGAGATGAAGCCAATATCTTTGCTGGTGATTTATATAGAATGTATTCAAGATATGCTGAAAAACAAGGATTTAAAATTGAATTAATTGATGCTGAAGAAGGCGCTTCTGGTGGATTTTCTCAAATAGAATTCATGGTAAAAGGAGAAGGCGCTTATTCAAAACTAAAATATGAAAGTGGTTCTCATCGTGTTCAAAGAGTCCCAGAAACAGAATCACAAGGAAGAATTCAAACCTCAACTGCAACAGTATTAGTAATGCCAGAAGCAGAAGATGTAAACATTGAAATCAATCCAAGTGACTTAAGAATTGATATCTATCGTTCTTCAGGTTGTGGTGGACAAGGAGTAAATACTACCGATTCAGCAGTAAGAATTACCCATTTACCAACCAATACAGTAGTTACTTGTCAAAATGAAAGAAGTCAAATTCAAAACAAGGAACAAGCAATGAAAGTATTAAAAGCACGTCTTTATGAACAAGAACTTCAAAAACAAGAAGAAGCATTAGGTAATGAAAGAAGAAATAAAATTGGTACTGGTGATAGAGCAGAAAAAATTAGAACATATAACTACCCACAAAACAGAGTAACAGACCATCGCATTGGTTATACCACAAACAATTTAGATAGAATTATGAATGGTGCACTTGATGAGGTAATTGAAGCTTTAATTACCGAAGATCAAAAAAGAAAGTTATCAGTAGAAAACAATGACTAAAATTTCTACAATCTGTCTAAAATGTGGTAATGTTCAAACAGTAGAAAACATGGAAGAAATAATGAACGATTATTATATCGTTCTAGATAAGAAAATGTTTTGCCCAAATTGTCAGAGAAAAACTGATTTTATAGCGACAAAAGATATAGAAAATCTAAAAGAAAATATAGAGAAAAATCCATCTGAGACATTAGATAGTTATATTATAAAGTTATTAAAGAAATAGGATTATAACATGAAAGTAGAAGAATTAATTATTTATGGAAAAAAGTACCTTCACTCTCAACACGCTAAGATGTTGTTAGCAGATTTATTACAAGTAAATCCCTTAGAACTACTAAATCATTTAGAAGAAGAAGTACAAGTAGATATTATCAATGAATATAAAAAAAGAGTAGAAGCCTTAAAAGAAAAAAAACCAATACAATATGTAATTGGTAATGTTAATTTTTATGGAAATAAGTTTTTAGTAAACGAAAATGTTTTAATTCCAAGATTTGAAACAGAAGAATTAATAGAAAATACATTATTATATATTGATAAAATATTTCCTGATAAAAATTTAAAAGTAATTGATTTAGGGACTGGGTCTGGCTGTATTGGTATCACTTTAAAACTTAAAAATCCATCTTTTGATGTTACTCTTTTAGATATTAGTAAAGAGGCATTAGAAGTAGCAAAACAAAATGCTAGTAGTTTAAATGCCCAAGTAAAACTATGCCAAAATGATATGCTCGAAAATCTAGAAGAAAAATACGATATTATAATTTCTAATCCACCCTATATTAAAGAAAATGAGCCAATTGAGGAAATCGTAAAAAATAATGAACCCCATTTAGCTTTATATGCTGGAATAGATGGCTTAGACTGTTATCGTAAAATCATAAAAGAAGCAAAATATCGTGTAAATAATAGATTTTTGCTTGCTTTTGAAATAGGAGAAACTCAAAAAGATGCCATTATAGAATTAGCAAAATTAAGTTTTCCACAGGCTAAAATTGATGCTAAAAAAGATATGCAAAATCGTGATAGAATGATATTTGTTTACCAAAATGAGGCTAATTAAGCCTTTTTATTTTGGTTGAATTCCGTATCTAGCACCCTTTAAAAGATACAAAAAGTAATAAGCTTCTGTTAACATATTATCAAAGAAGATTGGATCTACTATAAAATAATACTTATTATTTAAAATACCATTAATGATAACACGTAAAAATTTGATAAAATCTTCTACATATTGAATTGTGCTTTGATTTAATTTAAGTTGAGAATCAGGAGTAATATTCATTTCCTTATATAAAGTCATTTGTTTCATAAATATCTTTCTAAAATTATCGGAATTGGTAAGAATGGTAGTTAAACTAGGATCACAAAGCCCAATAATAAGTTGAGAAATAGTTTTCATAGAGTCACAGTACCAATATTCATAATTAACGATAAAAGTAGGATCGGCATTATTTTTAGCAGAAAGTCTTAGTAAGTCATTATAATAAAAATCCATCTCTTTAATTACAAAATTAAAGAAAGTAGGATAAGTATAAGAAAATAATTTATTCTCTTTTAATAAATCTAAAATTCCCTTACAAAAATCAATAAAATTTTTACTTAAAGCAATAGCATTTTCATTAATATCAGTAATTTCTGCTAGTTCTTCTTCTGTATAATTAAACTTGCTACCAGCTTCTATATTCATTTCAGCAATCGTAAGATTTGTGTTTATATCAACATTAAATAATTTCTCAGTAACTAATTCACAATTTAAAGTATAATCAGTCACAAAAGAATTACTATTTAAAATACTCTCTGGTAAATTTTTATTAGCAAGTTTAATCGCTCTTTCTCCAAGTTCTTCACATCTAATTCCAAAGTCATTCGCAATATCGATATAATACTTATTATTTTCTAAAAAAGAAAGTTGAATATTTAAACAAAATTCTCTCATAGTCCTTAAATAAAATAGATTGTCAATTAAAGATTGTATCATAAATAAAGTATCATTAATCATTTTTTCACCTCTATCTAAATATATGTTAAAAAAAATAAAATATAATCTGTATAAGATATCAAAGTAGACCCCAATATAAAATCAGAAAAGGTGATAAAATGAAGAAAATTGGGGTAATACTAGTAATAGTTTTTATTGTATTTATGATGATATCAAAAGAGGAAGAAGTAATGATTCCGAAAGAAGCAATTCGTTTTCGTGTTATTGCTAACAGTGATAGTGATGTTGACCAATTAACTAAAACCCTAGTAAGAAATGAAATTCAGGAACAATTAGCTACCGATATGAAAGAAAATAAAACGATAAAAGAAGCAAGAAAAAAAATAAACGATAATCTAACTACTTATAGTAATTTGGTAGAAAAAACTTTAAAATCTCATGAAGTTGACTATGGTTACGATATAAACTATGGTATGAATTATTTTCCCAAAAAGACCTATAAAGGAGTTAACTACCAAGAAGGCTATTATGAATCTTTAGTGGTAACATTAGGTAGTGGTGAGGGAAAAAATTGGTGGTGTGTATTATTTCCTCCATTATGTTTACTAGAAGCAGAAGAAACTAGTCAAAAAGAAGAAGTAGAATATAAATTTTTTATAAAAGAAATTATAGATAAATATTTATAATATATAAGCTTCCTACATATCATTAGGTAGGAGGCTTTTTATGTCAATACCAGTAATTTTTATGTTAGCAGTAGGATTAAGTATGGATGCTTTTTCGTTATCTTTAATATATGGGACATTAGAATTATCAAAAAAAAGATGTAGACAAATGAGTATAATTGTAGGAATATTCCACTTTATTATGCCAATTCTTGGGTATCAAATAGGAGAACTTATTTTAAGATTTATCAAAATAAACCCAGATATTTTAGTAGGAATTATCTTTATAATATTAGGGTTAGAAATGATACTATCTCTGAAAAAAGAAGATAATATAAAATTATTAACCAGTTTAATATCTGTTATTATTTTTGCGTTTACGGTAAGTATAGATAGTTTCTCAATTGGTGCTTGTTTTGGTTTTTCAAATTCTAAGATTTTATTACCATGTTTTATTTTCTCTATCACAAGTGGCTTATTTACTTATCTTGGCGTAATCCTTGGAAAAAAACTATCTACCAAATTTGGTAATATTACAGTAGTAATTGGATCTCTTATTTTAATAACTTTAGGCTTAACTTACTTATTTTGACATCAATTTACGAAAATAAAGTGCTTATCTTCTAGTTTTATGTTATATTATTATTAGTATGAACGAAAGTTTAAAACTAAAATACAATATAGTAGAAGTTACTTGGAGGTAAGTATGAAAGTATTAGAAATTAATGGTGGAAAACCTCTTACAGGAACCATTCGTATTAGTGGTGCTAAAAATGCATCTGTTGCTTTAATACCAGCAGCTATTTTAGCAGATAGTGAGGTAACCATCTGTAATGTTCCTGAAATCACAGATACTGATGCCCTAACTGAAATTTTAGAATATTTAGGAGCAACAGTAAAAAGGGCAAGTGAAAGTGTTTTAATTAATCCAACTACAATTGAAAACAAAGAAATTCCTAAAGAATTATCAACAAAACTTCGTGCTTCTTACTATTTTATGGCAGCATTACTTGGTAAATATAAATATGTTGAAATGTATTTTCCAGGTGGGTGCAATATAGGAGCAAGACCAATCGACCAAACTTTAAAAAGTTTTAGAGCACTAGGAGCAACTGTAGAAGAAGACAACAACAAATATAAAATTTATGCTGATAAATTAAAAGGTGCCCATATTTACTTAGATATGCCAAGTGTTGGTGCAACCATTAATGCTATGCTAGCATCTGTTAAAGCAGAAGGTGAAACCACAATAGAAAATGCAGCAAAAGAACCAGAAGTTGTAAATGTGGCAGTATTTTTAAATGGAATGGGTGCTAAAATTACTGGTGCTGGAACTAGTGAAATAAAAATTAAAGGAGTAAATTCTCTAAAAGGATGTTATACAGAAGTAATACCAGATAGAATAGAAGCTGGAACATATGTAATAGCTGGAGCTTTAATGGGAGAAAATTTAAAAATTGATAACATTATTCCTGAACATATTGAAATGCTAACTTTAAAACTAAAAGAAATGGGAGTTCCTATTAATATTGGTCCTGACTATATCATAGTATCAAAAGGAAACAATTTAAAACCAGTTAGTATTAAGACACAAGGCTATCCTGGATTTGCAACCGATTTGCAACAACCAGTAACAACCCTTTTAACGCAATGTGAGGGAACTTCTACTTTAGAAGAAACAATTTATGAAAATAGATTTCAAAATGTACCATATTTAAATAAATTAGGTGCAAATATCGAAATTGATGAAAAACAAATTCATATCAAAGGAAAAACAGAATTAGTAGGAACAACAGTAGAAGCAACTGATTTAAGAGCAGGTGCTTGTCTAGTATTAGCAGGATTACTTGCTAGTGGTACTACCAAAGTCGCAAATATTGAGCATGTATTAAGAGGTTATGAAAATATTGTTCAAAAATTAACCGATGTAGGAGCAGATATTAAGTTAAAAGAAGAAAATTAATCTTCTTTTTTTTATGTAATAGGAAAGTCATACTGAATGATAAAATTCTATGGTTTTACTTATATCAATAATAATGTATTAGTTATACTTAAAGTTAATTTTTTTGCTATATTTTATTGACACACATAAGTTTGATTATTATAATAGTAAGACATAACCATCAAGGGAGGATATCATCATGTATAAAACTTATAAATTTAGAATGTATTTAATAGATAGTCAAAAAATATTAGTTCATAAAACATTTGGGTGCACTAGATTTGTATATAATCATTTTCTAAATAAATGTAAGGAAAATGGTTACCAAAAAGCATATGATATGTGTAAAGAATTAAAAGAATTAGTAGTAGAATACCCATTTCTGAAAGAAGTAGATAGTTGTAGCTTAAGAAATAGTATTTTTAATTTAGAAGATAGTTATAAAAATTTCTTTAGTAAAAGAAGTGGATACCCAGTATTTAAAAATAAATTTAGTAAACGAAGTTATAGGACTACTTGTATAAAGAGTAGTTATAAGGGTAACAACTATAGTAATATAGAAGTGGATTTAAAAAATAAGAAAATAAAATTACCTAAGTTAGGACTTGTTAGTATTAGAGGTTATCGTAATTTAGATAGTATAAACGGAAATATTATAAATGCCACGATAGAAAGAGATACTACGAATAAATACTATGTAAGTGTAGTAGTAGAAGAAACTGAATTCATAAGAGAAAAAGTAAAACCAACTAGTATTGTAGGAATTGATTTAGGAATTAAAGATTTAGTAATTACGAGTGATGGAGAAAAGTATTCTAATTCGGAAGAAATCTTAAAAAGAGAGAAACAATTAAAAAGAATACAGAAGAAGTTATCTAGACAAGTAAAAGGAAGTAATAATTATAATAAAACCAAGATAAGACTAGCTAGAATTCATAGTAAGATAAAGAACAGTAGAAAACATAATATGATTACGATAGTTAATAAGATAGTAAAAGAGCATGATATCATTGTGAGTGAGAAGTTAAATGTAAGAGGAATTAGTAGTAATCATCATTTAGCGAAAGCAGTATTAGATGCCAGTTTCAATAAGATATGTGAATTACTAAAATGGAAAACCCAACTACAAGGAAAGTATTATTATCAAGTAGATACTTTCTATCCAAGTAGTAAGATGTGTAGTCATTGTGGAAGTAAGACTGAGGTAACCAATAATTTAAGTATTAGAAGCTGGGAATGTACTAACTGTGGTAATAAGAATGACAGAGATATCAATGCAAGTATCAATATTATGTTTGAAGGATTAAGAATACATTATCAAAATTAAGTAACTAAAATATAGATAAATAAAAATAATGAGTACGGTAGCGACTACCGGAATTTAAGCCTATGGAGAATAGAGGGTACTCTATCTATGAAGTAGGAAACTTGGAAGGCAACGACCAAGGCGAATAAAAATTTTAATTTTTATTCTTTTGTTCTGGTATAATATGTGGCACTAAGGAGAAAGACTATGAACTGGAATGATGTTACTAATAAATTAGTAGAAATAGAAAGCCTACAACAACTTTTAACCATAAAAATATCAGACTCTAAAAGTAAAGAAATAATAGCTAGGTACAATAAGTATCATGATATAACAAAAGACAGTATAAATAAATTAAACAATGCAGTTTTAGAAAATCGGATTAGAAAAACTCCTTTTCAATTTATTTTACTATCAGTAGTTATGAATGAAAAAATTCCACTTACTATGGAAGAAATATATGATAGTATGAGTGATAATTTAGAAACAACTATCAGCTATTTAAATAATCTTCAAAAAAAGTATGAAGATATGATTAAAATTTTTGATATTGTTTTCAAAATAGAAGAACTATCACAAATAGAGCTTACAACAGTTCCTGATTATGAAAATGGAGTATATATAAAAGTATTAAATAAATATAATGCAGCTTTCCTAGAATTTTTACAGCAAGATGTAAAAGAATCTGCTTCGCTTATCAAGAATACCACTAAAGAATTAATGGAAAATTTAAGTAAAAATGAAAGAAGTAAGTTATTACAAGAAATGATTCCATTATCATATGATCGAAACGCTTTTACATACATAGACGAAATAAAAACAGTTAAGAGTATTTATAAAAATCCAACAGTTCCATTAAGAGATGAATTATATATTTACAAATTACTCCTATATTTTAAAGAAACTGTATATATTTCCTTAGAGGAATACTTCAGTAAGCAAGATATTTCTAAACTTGCATCTTTCTTTGAAGGAGTATTATCTATTAAACCAGATGAAATAAAAAAAGTCTAAAACCATCTAAAATGAAATAAACTAAGAATAGGTAACTATTCTTTTTATTTGGAGGTTTTATGAAAAAGAAAAAATTAATAAAATATTTAATTTTGATATTATTACTATTATCAGTTTATGGAATTTACCATTTCTTTAAAACAGATAAAATTAATTATATTGCGTTAGGAGATTCTGTTGCTGAAGGAATGAATCCTTATGGAGAAGTAGGCTATAGTTATACAGATTACTTAGCTGAATTACTTCAAAAAGATCATAAATTATCTTATTACACCAAAAAATATACGAAAAGTGGATATGTAACCGAAGATATTATCAGAAATCTACAAACAAATAATAACTTAAAAAAAGATTTAAGAGAGTCAAACTTAGTCACAATTTCAATTGGAGCTAATGATTTTCTACATAAAATAGATTTAAAAAGTTTAGATGTATCTAATATAATTGGACTTAAAAATAAAGTAACAGAAGTATTACCAGACATTGAAAAATGTATAAAAGAAGTTAGAAAATATGCCAAAGATGATATCATAATCGTTGGCTATTATAATCCAATTCCTTTTTTATTTAATACAAGTGGAAACGATTTAGATGAATTATTTGCCTACATTGATGATGAATACAATAAAATAGCTAACAACAACAATTGCCGTTATCTTTCTATGTACCAATTATTCAAAAAAAACACAAACTTTTTACCAAATCCAGCTGATATTCATCCAAACTTAGATGGCTATCAAGAAATGGCTAACCAAATATACTCCTTCTACCGTGGAAAATAAAGAAAAAATATCTTGAAAAGTATAAGAATTACTGCTATAATAAAAACGCATTTAATTACTATGGCATACATATAACTGCCATGGCGAAGAAAAGGCTCTAGAATATTCTAGATATAATCTAGATACGAAAGGAGATAATTATGAAAAAGGGAATTCATCCAGAAATGAAAGAAGCAACTGTAAAATGTGCTTGTGGAGAAACATTTAAAGTAATGTCTACAAAAGAAGAAATCCATGTAGAAGTTTGTTCTAAATGTCATCCATTCTATACTGGAAAACAATCAAGAGCATCTAAGACTGGACGTGTAGAAAAATTCAATCAAAAATATGGTTTTGATAAGTAAGATAAAGCTATTTAGTTTTATCTTTTTATTTTGCTAAAATTGGGTATAATAAAATTGGAGGATAATTATGAAAGAAATTACATTAGAAAAAATTAAAAAATATAATGAGGAGTTTAATAGTAATAAATGGAATAAGATTATTTCTAATGCTATTACTACAAATGGTATTAATAATACCTGTTTTAATCCAAGTGTTTTAACTACCAATCAAAATGTATTTAGTATTGAATTACCAGATAGTAAAAGAATGGATCAAAAAAAGAGTGGTCGTTGTTGGGCATTTGCTGGTATGAACATGTTAAAACATGATATTGCCAAAAACTTAAACATAAAAGTAGAAGATATTGACCTATCAGTAAACTATTTAACTTTTTTTGATAAGTTAGAAAAATCCAACACAATCTATGAAAACATTATTTCACTAGAAGATGTAAACTACGATACTATCAATGAATTGAAAATTGGAAATTTAGAAGAAGGAGGTTATTTTGAATTTTTTAGAGAATTAGTTAAAAAATATGGAATCGTACCTTCTACTTATATGAGAGAAAATATAACGAGTGAAGATAGCAGTAGTTTGATGATAGTATATGATGAAAAAATAAAGAAAGATATTTCTAAACTAATAACAGCTAAAAAAGAGGGAAAAACAAAAGATTATTTAGAAAAAATGATAGAAAAAATGGTATCTGAAAACTATATCATATTAGCGAAAATGTTAGGAGAACCACCATTAGAAATTAATTTTGAGTATCGAAATAAAGATAATGTTTTAATTACTAAAAAACTAACGCCACAAGAATTCTATCACCGTTATTCATCATTAAATTTAGATGATTTTGTATCGGTTGGTAGCATGAAAATGTATAATAAAGAATACTATAAAATCTATCAAAAACAGTATTCTAGAAATATTTTGGCTACTAGTACCGTTAAATTTTTAAATCTACCATTAACGGAGTTTAAAAATCTAATTGTTTCTGAGTTAAAAGATGGTATTCCTGTTTGGTTTGGTGCAGAAGTAAAGAAAATGCGTAATCAAGAAAATGGAATCTTAGATATGAATTCTTATAACTATGAAGAGGTTTTTAATTATGAAAGACTAACACAAGAAGAAAACTTAAACCTTCATGCAATAACACTAGCGCATGCCATGAGTTTTGTAGGAGTGCATATTGTTGATGATAAAATTATTCGTTGGAAAGTAGAAAATAGTTGGGGTGACAAAGATAATAAAGGTTATTTTATTATGAATGATAACTATTTTGATGAATTTGTAATGAATGCTGTTGTGAAAAAAGAATATTTAACTAGTAAACAATTAGAAATGTTAAATCAAGAAGCAATCAATATGAACCCTAATGATCCATTTTAAAAAAGATGAAATTGCTTTTTCCACAATTACTGTGAATTATATGATATAATTTTCTATGATAGAGGTGAATATATGAAAATAGGAATCGCAAATGACCATCGTGGTTACAAATTAAAAACAAAATTAATCCCATACTTGTTGAAAAAAGGTTATGAAGTAGAAGATTATGGAACTTTATCAACAGAATCTGTGGATTACCCTGATTATGGAATTCTATTAGGGGAAAAAGTAAGAGATAAAGTTGTGGATTATGGAATCGCTATTTGTGGAAGTGGTATCGGTATTAGTATTGCTTGTAACAAAGTAAAAAAAGTAAGATGTGCTAAAGTAAACAATGTAAGAGAAGCAAGACTATGTCGTTTAGATAATGATGCAAATATCATTGCTTTAAATGAAAAAATGCATCTTTTTGAAGCAAAAGACATTATTGATGTGTTCTTAAATACAAAGTATCAAAAGGAAGAACGCTTTCAAAGAAGAATTGATAAAATTACGAAATATGAGGAGAAAAAATAATGAGTGCCAAATTCTTTTTATATCTTTTTTCCACAATCTTAGTAATTTACTCTTTTGATTCTATTAATATTAATCAAATATTTAAAAAAAATAAAGTCGTACAAGCTAGAATCTTTTATTTTATTCTAGCTTTATGCATGATAGAACTATTAACTTCTTTCTTTTATAATTTATTTGAAGCTACAAAATTTATTTAATTTTGTATAAAAATTTTCATTTTGGTAACACTCTTAATGAGGTGAAAAAAATGAAAAAGAAATTAGTTTTGAAACCATTTGTAATTCCAACACTGTATTTAACATTTTCTCTAGCTATTATGATAGGTTTATTTTTATCTATTGATGTTACCCAAGAAAAAGAAAATTTAACCTATGTTAGTAGTGCTATTCTAGATGAATATGTACCAGTTATTAATACAGTAGAAAAGGTAAGAAGACCTTATACAGATGGAAATGTCGTAATTGCTAATAATTACTATGACTACCAATCATCAGAAGAAGAACAACAGTCATCTATTCTTTACCATGAAAATACTTATATTCAAAACACAGGTATTAACTACAAATCTGATAATAGTTTTGATGTAATAAGTATCATGAAAGGTGAAGTAATAGAAGTAGAAGAGAAAGAACTCCTTGGAAAAAGTGTAACAATAAGACATGAAAACAATATAATAAGTGTTTATCAAAGTCTAGGTGAAACAAATGTCAAAAAAGGAGATAAGGTAGAAGCAGGTCAAATTATTGGTAAAAGTGGAAAATGTGATTTAATTACAGATTCCGTAAACAATTTACATTTTGAATTATATGTAAATGGAACAATAGCAGACCCTGAAAACTATTATGATAAAACTGTAGGAGAGTTTTAATCTAGCATAAAGGAAAAAGTCACCAATATAATTTATTAGGTGATGAAAGTGAATAAACAAATAATAAAAAGGGTAGAAGAAGAAGCAGACTATATGATTGAAACAAAAGAAACAATTAGAAAAGTTGCTTCTAAATTTAGAGTTAGTAAAAGCACTGTTCATAAAGATATCAAAGAAAGATTAAAGGAGTTAGATTTTACGAAATTTAAAATAATTCAAGATATTTTTTCTGAACACATAAGGACAAGGCATATATTAGGAGGAGAGTCCACTAGAATAAAATATTTAAGGAAAAGAAAGAGCTAGAAGGTGATAATATGCGTGATATTGGGATTGACCTTGGTACTACCAATATTCTAATTTATATAAAGGGTAAAGGTATCGTTTTAAATGAACCAAGTGTAGTTAGTATTGATACTAGTACCAAAAAGGTTTTGGCAGTAGGAAAAGAAGCAAAAGAAATGTTAGGCAGAACTCCTGGAAAAGTAAAAGCCATTAAGCCAATGAAAGATGGTGTGATAGCTGATTTTGAAACTACAGAAGAAATGCTAAAACGCTTTGTGAAAAAGGCAGTAGGAAAAAATATTTTAAGAAAACCCCGTATTTTAATTTGCTGTCCTTCCAATATCACCGGAGTAGAAAAAAACGCAATCCGTGAAATAGCGGAACGCATGGGAGCAAAAAAGGTATTTTTAGAAGAAGAACCCAAAGTAGCTGCTGTAGGAGCCGGTATTGATATTTCTAAACCATCTGGTAGTATGGTAATTGATATTGGTGGTGGAACAACAGATATCGCTGTTTTATCTTTAGGAGGTATTGTAACAAGTGATTCATTAAGAATAGCTGGAAACACCTTTGATGAAGATATTATGAATTTTATTAAGAATAAGTACAAGTTAATTATTGGTGAAAAAACTAGTGAAGATATTAAAAAAAGTATTGGAACAGTATTAAAGAGTAGTAAAAAAGCAAGTATTGAAATAACAGGAAGAGGTGCTACAACTGGTTTACCTGAAACGATCACAGTGGTAAGTGATGATATAATAGAAGCTTTAAAAGATGATGTGAAAAAAATAGTAGAAGCCGTAAAATTAGTATTAGAAAAAACACCCCCAGAATTAGCAGCTGATATTTCAGACAAAGGAATTATCTTAACTGGTGGTGGTGCTTTAATAGATGGTTTAGTAGAAAAACTTAGAAAAGAATTAAAAGTACCAGTATTTATTTCTGATAATCCTCTTACCAATGTAGCAGAGGGTACGGGTATTTTATTAGATAACCTATATTTAATTGATAATTAGACCAAAAATAATGGTCTTTTTATTTTGTGATAGAAAAAAATATGGTATAATGTGAATAATGAGGTGGAAGTATGTTTGAAAGTGAAATGATAACTTCTTTCAAAATGGTTTTTATTACTTTTATTGTTAGTGCCTTAATTATGCCTATTATGAAAAAAATAGCACATCATATAGGGGCCATTGATATTCCAAGACAAGATGAAGGTAATAGACATATTCATAAAAAACCAATTCCTAAATTAGGTGGTGTTGGTATCTTTTTAGCCTTTTTATTTGGTTATATGTTATTTGGCCAACACAGTATTAAAATGAATGCTATTTTAATAGGAAGTTTTATTATTATTTTAACAGGAATGATAGATGATATTAATGATTTAAGGGCATCACGCCAATTAATAGCTCAATTTTTAGCTGCATCAGTTATTGTATTTTATGGTGGTATTGTTTTAACAGATATAACGGCGTTTGGACTTCATATTGAATTTGGTATTTTTTCAAAATTAATAACGATATTATTTATAATTAGTTGTATTAATATTATCAATTTTACAGATGGTTTAGATGGCTTAAGTGGTGGAGTAACTTCTATTTTTTATATTACTACTGCGATTATTTGTTTTTATCAAGGAAGACTTGGAACTTTGGAAATGACTTTAACTTTATTAATGTTAGGTGCAACACTTGGTTTCTTAGTTCATAATTTTTATCCAGCTAAAATCTTTGCCGGACAGTGCAGTATGTTTATGGGATTTATGATTTCCATTATTTGTTTATTAGGTTTTAAAGGGACAGCTCTTACATCACTATTTGTACCACTAGCAATTCTAGGATTACCAATTCTAGATACTCTATTTGCAATTATAAGAAGAACATTAAAGGGTCAACCAATATTTAGTGCTGATAAATCACATATCCATCATCAAATATTAGGTATGAATTTTTCACACAGAGCAACTGTTTTAATTGTTTATTTAATTAATATACTATTTGCACTCACTTCAATTTTCTATGTGTTAAAGGACCCATTGGCTGCCAAAGTAATTTATGTTATTCTCACAGTAATTGTAGTATGGTTTGTTTGTTATACTAATATTATTACTGAAAAAAAACCACCAAATCTAAAAGATATAAAAAATAAAATACATAAAAGGAAAAAGAAGTAGTACCCAATATACTACTTTTTTCTAATTAGGAGGAGTCTATGTTAAATTTTATTATTTATGAAGATGAAAAAAAGTTTAGAGAAAAATATATCTCAGTTATTTTAAGATTATTAGGTAGTAAAAAAATTGCTTATAAGATCATAGAGTATGATAAGTATGAATCTGGTATTATTACGAATCTAAAAAAACTTATTGGAAAGAAAATATTTATTTTTGATATTGAAGTACCAGGTAAGTCAGGACTAGATTTAGCACGTGAAATAAGAAATAGTGGTGATTGGAGTAGCCCTATGATTGTAGTAACAACGCATGAACACTTAAAAAATGCCACTTTTACTAGTAGAATGTTAATGCTAGACTTTATTTCTAAGTTTTATAATTGTGAAGAAAATTTAAAATCAGCTTTACTAGTAGCTTTAGAAATTGTCGATAATCAACATTCTTTGAATTTTCAATACAATGGTGAATTAGTACAAATACCATTTGATGATATTTTATTTATCGAAAAGAATGTAGATGATTTATATTCAACTGTAGTTACAAGGCATGATAGATATATTATCAAACAAACAATTAGTAAAATTGAAAAGGACTTAAGTCAAGATGAAAGATTCTTTAAAACACACAGAAGTTGTATTGTAAATGTAGATAAGATTACAAGTGTGGAATTAAGAGAATGCATCATTCATTTTGGACATACTGAGATAATATCATTACTATCTAGAGAAAAGAAAAATGAATTAAAAGCATTATTAAGTAAAAAAGGTGTAGTAATAAAGGATGGTGTAAGATGAAGTTTTTAGAGTTATATATTGGTGGTATAATATTATGGACTGTTTTCTATTTAATAGGAAGAATATTATTTGAAGAAACAGAAAAACCAAATTACATTAAATTAGTTCCTATTATTATGCTTTTTTCTTACATATTAGCACACATAAATTATGTGAATTCAGAAATATTAAATGGTATTATAAAAATTATATGTGTGTATAGTTTGTATTGTGTATTTTATAAAATTATATTTAAAAAAGAACTATCTAAAGTTCTAGTAGCATCATTAATATTATATTTATGTCTATGTGCATCAGAAGTAGTAATGGTAATAATTGCAGGAATTGTTTTGGAAATAATGGGTAAACCTATGTCAATTATGAAAAATAGTATTGTTATGAATTTTCTTATAGCTTTGTTTGAATATATAATAATTTTTAAATTAAAAGATAAATTGACATCTATCATTAAAGATAATAATTTAGGTAAAAAAAGTGGTATCATAGTTATTTTTATTGTATTAATCACATTGGCATTACTAGAATTTAAAATGCCATTATCAAAGTGGAGTATTGATACAGAATTTATAATTACTATGATAATATTATTATCGTTTTGTATAGTTGGTATATTTATGATAAAGCAAAACTCAGATATTCAAAAAACAACATCAAAATACCAAAAATTAGTAGACTATTCTGATATAACTAATGACCTATTGGAAGATTATAGAGTTATTTCTCATGAACAGAAAAACCAATTACTAGTAATTAGAAGTTTGTTAGATGATAATTCTCCTCAAGAATTAGTAGACTACGTAGATGGATTATTAGATAAAAAAGTTGGTTTCAAATACGAATGGATTGGAGATTTGACTCATCTTCAACTATCAGGATTAAAAGGATTAATTAATTACAAGTTAATTGAGGCAAATTCATTAAAAATTAATACAAACATTTCTATAAGTAAAGACATTGATAAATTAAAATTAAACAAATTATCATCAAAGCAAAAAGACGAATTATATAGTATAATAGGTGTATACTTAGATAATGCCATTCAAGCAGCAAAAGAAAGTAATAAGAAAGAAGTTAGTTTGGAAATCTATAAAGAAAATGAAAAAGTAGTTATCGTAATAGCTAATACCTATAATGGAAAGATAGATTTTGAAAAATTAGATAACTATGGTTACACAACAAAAGGAAAAAATCATGGAGTAGGCTTGCACTTAGTTAAAAAAATAATTGAGAATGAAGTAATATATTCTCAATCACGTAGTTTATTTGAAGACTATTATGTACAGAAACTAATTATTGATTTATCAGGAATAAAATAAAAAAGCTACCTAATGGTAGTCTTTTTATCTTTCAATCATCTCTTTAGACATTTCAGGTTCATCTATAACTAAACATAGACAAGCAGCAGAAGCAGCACCAGCAGCTAAGATACCAAGTCCAGAAAGAACCATAGCAAATAATTTTTTCATACATTTTCCCCTTTCACTTCTATTTACTAAAAACATACCCTTCATAATTATTATATGGTAATTTAAAAACCCTATAAGTAAGAGGATGTATTAGTACAGCTTCAAGTAACATACTACACATAATAACATTTTTTAAAAACATACTATTTGTGTAGAAGTAAAGTAATATATATATAACTGCAACGGTAATTGTTAATAATTTAAATTTAATTCTTCTGTTTTTTCTAACAAGAGGTCTTTTTTTTGTATCAGCAGGAGCATATAATAAAAAACATATAAATGTAACTGCTAAAATAAAATATTGAATAACTAATGGCATGTTGAGATGTAAACAGACATAAGGAAGCCCTATAAATAATAATGAAGAAGCAATCCAGCACATCCAACTTTTAGTAGCATGAATTCCAAATGCAAATGACCTAAGCCCATTAAAAAAAAATAATAATATTACAGCTTCTTTAAATAGTCCTAACAATAAAGAAACAAGTAAAATAGCAACAACTTTAGTAAGAGATAAGTATATAGCTTCTAAACCATACCTGATTTCATCAAGCTTAGAACTATCGTAATCAGGATAAATATCTGTTACTAATTGTAAAGAATGATTGATAATAAATTGTTTCATTTTTGTATCACCATATCTTTCAATGACACTATAACACAACAAAATATCAGAAATTTCGATATTATATTCAAACGTTTATTTTTGTAACTAGATACTAAAAAAGTTAACTAATTACAAACTGTTTTTACCAAAAACATGCAAAAATGAACAATTCACACAAAAAAATCTAAAATTACCGCATCTTTTGCTACAATGAATTTGCGCAATTAGTGATATCACACTAGCAGTAAGCAGTAAAGAAATACAGAAGGTGAGGTGGCAGTGTGAAAGGAAGAGTAAAATGGTTCAACAATGAAAAAGGATATGGCTTTATTGAGTATACAGATAAAGAAGATATCTTTGTTCATTATTCTGCAATCAGACAAGAAGGCTATAAGACATTAGAAGAAGGCCAGATTGTAGAATTCAAATTACTTGAGACTGGAAAAGGCTTTCAAGCTCTTGACGTCGTAGTTTCAAAAGAACTATCAGCTACCAAATAATGGTAGCTTTTCTAATGGTAATTTTGTTAACTATTAGTTAAAATTTTACCGAAAACGCACGAAAATCAACAGAATAACTAAATTTTATTAAAAATTCTTTTAAAAGTGTTACTATGAAAAAGTGCAATTTTTAAAAAGAAGGAAGTAGAAGTATATGTTAGGAAAAGTAAAATGGTTCAATAACGAAAAAGGATATGGTTTTATAATTGGAGAAAATAATCAAGATGTTATGGTACATTATTCTTGTATCGAACAAAGTGGTTATAAAACCTTACATGAGAACCAATTAGTTGAATATGAACCAGTTAAAACGAAAAAAGGTTTACAAGCACAAAAAGTAAAACCGGTAAAAGATTTAGAAACTATGAGATAAAATAGTTTTTTTTCTTTTGTTAAAAAATGTGAAAATATGTAAAAGCAAGTTAGAAACTTTATTTTAGCTATCAAATATGCTATTATATAGTTGGGAGGGATGATATATGGATATCATTATCAGAGGAAGTAAACTTGAAATAACAGAAGCTATGGAATCTTATGCAAAGGAGAAAATTAGTAGATTAGAAAAATATCTAGAAAATAGTGATGATACTCACGCTACCATATTAGTAAAGATTCATGGTCATTTACATATCGTTGAAGTAACCATACCTCTAAAAAACTTCATTTTAAGAGCAGAGGAATCTAAAGATGACTTCTATGCAGCAATAGATACAGTAACAGATAAATTAGAAAGACAAATTCGTAAAAATAAAACTAGAATTGCGGCAAAAAAGAATAAAGAAGTAAAAGACTTTGCTTATGACTATATTCAAAGTATTGAAGAAGAAAGTGAAGAAAAAATAGTAAAAAGAAAGAAAATAGAAGTAAAACCAATGGACGAAGAAGAAGCAATTCTTCAAATGGAACTATTAGGTCATGAATTTTATTTATATAAAGATATAGAAACAGGAGAACCTGCTGTTATCTATAAAAGAAAAGATGGAGATTATGGAATTATAGAAGCTGAATAGGCTTCTTTTTCTTTATTAAATAACGATTTTTTGATATTATAATACTGGTGATTATATGGAAATATTTTTGAAAGATTTAAAACTAGAAAGAGTTAATTTTTTTGATGAAAAAAAGATAAATTATATAGAAGGATTATTAGATGATGAATTAATTAAAAAGTATTTAGGCTATTTAAAAGATGGAATATCAATTAGTAAAAATATAGGGTATTTAAATTCACATTATGTTGTAAAACGTGGTTCAAACAATGTAGGTTATCTATATCTTAGTCCACCATTTATCAAAGATAAAAGAACTTCATCAGAAATAAGATATGCAATAGACTCATTATATAGACAAAGTGGTTTAGGTAATCTATTAGTAAAGGAAATTAGTGATTATATTCTAGAAAACGAAAATATCGATTCTCTAGTTGCCATTATTCAAAAACAGAATTTAATCTCCAAACATATAGTAGAAAATAATGGTTACATACAAGATGGAGAAGATATAGATGGTTTGATTTTTGAAAAGAGTAGTTTTAGGCGATAATATATACCATAAATTGTAGGTTTCTAGCGGAAAAAACTAGTCATTGAAGTAAATAGTTGGTATAATATTAATTACAGGAGAGTGAAACAATGGAATTATTAAAAAAGTTATTCGACCATGAATATAAAGAATTAAAAAGATTTGAAAAAATAGCAGATCAAATAGATGAATTAGATGAAAGTATGCAAGCTTTATCTGATAAAGAATTAAAAGATAAAACGAAAGAATTTAAAGAAAGACTACAAAATGGTGAAACAGTAGATGATTTAGTAGTAGAAGCCTTTGCAGTTGCTCGTGAAGCTTGTTTCCGTGTAATTGGTGAAAAACCTTACTATGTACAGTTATTAGGTGCTTTAGCTATTCATTTTGGTAATATTGCTGAAATGAAAACAGGTGAAGGTAAAACTTTAACTTCTGTATTACCAGCTTATTTAAATGCTTTAACTGGTGAAGGAGTACATATCATTACTGTTAATGAATACTTAGCAGACCGTGATGCACATTGGATGGGTAAAATCCATGAATTCTTAGGACTTACAGTAGGAATTAACTTAAGAGATATGACGCCAAAAGAAAAACAAGAACAATATGCTTGTGATATCTTATATTCAACTAATAATGAAATTGGGTTTGACTATTTGCGTGATAACATGGTAATTCGTAAAGAAAATCGTGTTCAAAGACCATTTAACTATGCAATTATTGATGAGGTTGACTCAGTTTTAATTGATGAAGCACGTACACCATTAATTATTTCTGGTGGTGAAATGAAGAGTGCTAACCTTTATATGGACGCTGATAGATTTGCTAAATCATTAAAAGAAGACGAATATATTTATGATGAAAAAACTAAAAATGTATCTTTATCAGAAGAAGGAGTTAAGAAAGCTGAAAAGAAATTTGGCTTCAAGAACTTATTTGATGTTGAAAATACAGAATTAGTTCATTATATAAATCAAGCATTACGTGCTAATTATTCTATGAAAAATGACATTGATTATGTTGTTCAAGATGGAAAAGTAGTAATCGTAGATCAATTTACAGGTCGTTTAATGCCGGGTCGTGCTTATAGTGATGGTCTTCATCAAGCAATAGAAGCAAAAGAAGGAGTACAAATTCAACAAGAAACAAAAACTTTAGCTACTATTACTTTTCAAAATTTATTCAGAATGTATAAAAAGTTATCTGGTATGACAGGTACTGCTAAAACAGAAGAAGAAGAATTTAGAAATATTTATAATATGTATGTTATTGAAATACCTACTAATAAACCAGTTATTCGTGTTGATATGCCTGATTTAATGTATTCAACAAAAGCAGGTAAGTACCGCGCTATTGTTAATGAAATAGAAGCAAGATATAAAAAAGGTCAACCAGTTTTAGTTGGTACTATCGCTATTGAAACTAGTGAGTTAATTAGTAATTTATTAAAACAGAAGCATATCCCACATGAAGTATTAAATGCAAAAAATCATGCTCGTGAAGCAGAAATTATATCTAAAATTGGTTTAGGTAAATCAGTAACTATTGCTACCAATATGGCAGGTCGTGGTACCGATATTAAATTAAGTGATGAAGTAAGAGAACTTGGTGGATTATGCGTAATTGGTACAGAAAGACATGAATCTCGTCGTATCGATAATCAGTTAAGAGGTCGTTCTGGTCGTCAAGGGGACCCTGGTTTTACACAATTCTATGTATCTATGGAAGATGACTTAATGGTACGCTTTGGTACAGATAGAATTAAAATTATGATGCAGAATTTAGGATTTGATGAAAATCAAGCTATTCGTAGTAAAACATTTACGAAAGCATTATCATCAGCTCAAGCTCGTGTTGAAGGTAATAACTTTGATATTCGTAAACAATTACTTCAATATGATGATGTTATGAATAATCAAAGAGAAATTATGTACTCAAGACGTAATGAAATATTAGATAGTGAATCTATTCATGAAACAGTATTAGATACCATCCATAATCATATTTCAGATTTAGTAAACTCTCATCTATTCCCAGAAGGAAGATTAACAAATGATGATGTAAAAGATATAGTAGAATTTGTAAATGAAAACTTACTAAAGAAAGATATTGATAAGGAAGATGTTGATAATAGAACTCCAGATGAAATGATTAATATCATTACTGAAAAAGTAGTAGCAGAATATGAAGAAAAATTAAAAGATATTCCAGAAGAAATCAAAGATGAGTTTGAAAAAGCTATTTCCCTTAATGTAATAGATCATCATTGGACAGAACACATTAATACTCTATCTCATTTAAGAGAAGGAATTTACTTAAGAGGATATGGTCAAGAAGATCCACTACGAGCTTATACAATGGAAGGCTTTGACTTATTCGACAAAATGATGCAAAGAATAGATAATGACATCACTTTAATGTTAGTACGTTCTGAAATTAGACAAAATATTGAGAGAAAAGAAGTATCAAAAAAACAAATAACAAATGATAGTGATGAAACTATAAAAAAACAACCTAAGAAATCAGAAAAAATTGGAAGAAATGATCCTTGCCCATGTGGCTCAGGAAAAAAATATAAACAATGTTGTGGAAAGTAGTTTGTTTTATAAAGATAAAAATTATAGATGGTGGAGAAAATGAGTTCAAGAATATATATGGAAGATACCGTAACAATTGCATTATTATATAATTTTGATGCAACAGGAAGTATGATGCTATCATTAGACAAAATAAAAGAATTCGATTGTAAAATAGATGGTAATTTAGAAGAAATGAGTAGTAAAGTAAATATGATTTATCCAATAGATTATTCAAAATTAATATATTTTACATCTTATGATGAAAAAGGTAATTGGTATTACATATTAAAACAAGATTTTGATAGGGAACAAACTGAAATAGATTATATGTGTAAAATACCAATTGATGTTATACGTGCTTCAAAAAGAGAAAATGCTCTTGACGTACTAGGATTAAAATTAGAAGATAATAAAATTGTAAAAAAAGAAAAAAACAAAGTTAAGAGTATGAGTTTAAAATCTGAATATGATGTATAAAAAAGTATAAAATTTGAAGAATAAACAGTATTGTTATCCTAATAACAAATGTTTATACATCAGAAACGAATATTATGTAACATATAAATAATAATTATTAAAAGCAGAAATTAAACGAAACCTAGAAAGAAAAGAAGTTACTAAAATAACAGGAACAAATGATAGTAAAGATAAAGTAAAAACAACAAGAAAAGTAGAAAAGATATGTGGAAATGAATTATGTTCATGTGGCTCAGGAAAAAAATATAAACAATGTTGTGGTAAATAAACCTGCAAACCCGCATAAAATAAGGGATTGCGGGTTTTTCTATGATTACAATATTTAGATAATTTTACTTCAAAAAGGCGTTTAGATAAGTTTTAGATAAGTTTTTTGGTATAAAAGCTGCAAAATTAAATAACAAATGTTATTTTTTATATTGACAAATTGAAAATATAGTGTATACTGATAAATAACAAATGTTATTTTATACATTTGTGAGGTGATATTTATGGCGAGAACAATTAAATATTCTAAAGAAGATATATTAGAAAAAAGTGTTGATTTTATAAAAAAGCATGGTTACTCAAAACTAACAGCTAGAGAACTTGCTAAATATATAGGCTGTTCAACACAACCAATATTTAAAAACTATGAAAACTTTGATATGTATAAAGAAGATCTTAAATTTTATTTAAGAAAGGACTATTCTTCTTTTATATATAAATATGTAGATATAAAAGATTATTTATACACAATAAGTTATGCATATGCTTTTTATGCTAAGAAAGAACCAAATGCATTCTTTTCATTATTTATGGCTGATCTTGCTGGTTCTAGAACAGTAGAAGAAGTATTAAATACTGATAGAAACTTTGAAACAATTGAAGCAATGGTAAAACAATATAATATAACTTTAGAAGAAGCAAAAAGAGTATACCGTGAAGTAAGATTCTATACTCATGGTATAGCAACACAATTGTGTGTTAATAGTATTAAATTAACAGATAGAGAAATTAAAGATTTAATTAGAAATAATATTGAAATAAATTTAAGGGGGATATAATTATGAATTTATATGAAAGAAATCAAAAACAAAGAACATTTTTTAATGAAAAGATAGATACTTATGATGATGTACATGCTACATACATGGATACTAAAAAAACATTAGGAAATAGCCTAGATAAAGATACTAAAAAAATACTAGATTTAGGAGCAGGAACAGGACTAGAATTAATTCATGTATTTGAATTATTTCCAAGTGCCGAAGTCACAGTCATAGATATTACCGAAAATATGCTTGAAGAATTAAAGAAAAGAAACTTTGCAGATCATGTAACAACTATATGTGGAGATTTCTTTGAAGTTGAATTTGGAGATAATTATGATGCAGTTATATCTACATCAGCTCTTCATCATTTCAAAACTGAAGAAAAGATTAAACTATATAAAAAGATTTATGATTGTTTAAAAGAAAATGGTCAATTCATTAATTGTGATAAAATTGCCTTAACTCAAGAAATAGAAGATGAACAGTTATATGAATTAGAGCATAATATAGAAAATCATAAACATATAGATACACCACTTACAGTTGAACATGAAATAGAAGTATTAAAAAGGGTTGGTTTTGAAGATATAACTTCAAGCAATGTTGATAAAGATGATTATAGTCTTATTAAGGCTAGAAAAATCAAATAATTTTAGATAAGTTATTAGATAAGTTGTCGAATAAAAACTTGCAATATTTCAACAAAAAATTACTCAGTTGTTTTAATATTTTACCTTGCGAATCCGGTAAGAAATACAAACAATGCTGTGGAAAGTAGCATAAAATAATGGAAAACTAATAATTATAAAAATTATAAATTGGTTCGAGTTTTATAACTTGTCCACAAAATATTAAAAATAT